>Ga0308157_10001286_pt1 | contig 54511 bp, 48 predicted proteins | sample PhyBR1_FD_201035 | JGI IMG/M metagenome (GOLD analysis project Ga0308157, IMG submission 201035) | Phyllosphere microbial communities from UC Gill Tract Community Farm, Albany, California, United States - DLSLB.R1 | ecosystem: Host-associated > Plants > Phyllosphere > Unclassified | place: USA...
AAATCAAAAATGCAGACTTCATCACCTCTCAAGAATCTTGCTCCAAGCTTTTTTTCAAAACCCATTTTATCCAAAGCGGGGAAAAGTCCGGCTTCATCAAAATGATCCATTACTCTCGGAATTAAACTTTCGCCAACAACCAGTCTTGGGAATTTTGTTTTTTCAACAACTTTCACGCTGACATTGTTCTTCTTTAAGTATGAAGAAGATATGCATCCGGAAGGTCCAGCTCCGATTACGAGAACGTCAACAAATTCTTTGTTCATCTTTGATTTTTTATTTTGATAATTACTTCTATCTTTGCCGCAAAATTAGTGACAATTAATTAGATATTACAAAATTATATATTATTACTTTTAATTGATGAAAATAAATAACTTTTTAGAACTGAGGGATTTTCAGAAGATTATTATCGAAAATGAAGCCATAGAGCTTAGTGAGACTGTTTTGCAGAGAGTTGAAACAAGTTTTCAGTTTCTGAAAGATTTTTCTAAAAATAAAGTAATATATGGGGTGAATACCGGTTTTGGACCAATGGCCCAGTTCAAGATCAATGATGAAGATACGCATCAGCTACAATATAATTTGATCAGAAGCCATTCTTCAGGAATTGGAAATCCTTTGCCGGAAGATGAGGTGAAGGCTGCGATGTTGGCAAGATTAAATACATTGTCACTGGGGAATTCCGGAGTACATGTTTCTGTGGTGAACCTACTTAAAGAATTTATTAATAGAAATATTACCCCACTTATTTTCGAGCATGGAGGAGTGGGAGCAAGTGGAGATTTAGTTCAGTTGGCTCATCTAGCTTTAGTTTTGATAGGTGAAGGGGAAGTTTTTTATAAAGGAGAAAGAAGATCAACAAAAGAAGTTTTTGCGACTGAAGGACTGGAACCTATTCATGTAGAAATTCGTGAAGGATTGGCTTTAATGAACGGTACTTCTGTAATGTCAGGAATTGGTGCTGTGAATGCTTATAAAGCTAACCAGTTAACAGATATTTCAATTAAACTTTCGTGTGCGATTAATGAAATCGTTCTGGCGTATGATGATCACTTATCATCAGCATTAAACGGAACAAAAAGACATATAGGTCAGCAAAAAATTGCTGAAAAAATGAGAAATCATTTATCAGACAGCAAATTGGTAAGAAAAAGAGAAGAGCATCTGTATACTCACTTTGAAGAACAGGATAAAGTTTTTAAAGATAAAGTTCAGGAATATTACTCCATAAGATGCGTTCCGCAGATCTTAGGACCGGTTTTGGATACATTGGAATTTACGGAGAAAGTTCTTGAAGATGAGATCAACTCAGCCAATGACAATCCGATTATTAATGTTGAAGACCAACACGTTTATCACGGAGGGAATTTCCATGGAGATTACATCTCTTTAGAAATGGATAAACTTAAAATTGTGGTTACCAAACTGACCATGTTGGCTGAAAGACAGCTTAACTATCTTTTAAATGCTAAGATCAATGAAATTTTGCCGCCTTTTGTTAATTTAGGTAAATTAGGTTTCAATTTCGGGATGCAAGGCGTTCAGTTTACAGCGACTTCCACTACGGCAGAAAGCCAGATGCTGTCAAACTCAATGTATGTTCATAGTATTTCTAATAATAATGACAATCAGGATATCGTGAGCATGGGAACAAATGCGGCGGTAATTTGCAGAAAAGTGATCGAAAATGCGTTTGAAGTTCTTTCTATTGAAGCTATTACAATTGTTCAGGCAATAGAATATCTTGGATATCAGGATAAAGTTTCTTCCGCAACGAAAGCATTGTATGATGATATCAGAAAGATTATTCCTGCTTTTTCAGAAGATATGATTATGTATCCATACCTTGAAGAAGTAAAAAAATATTTTAAAAACATGTAATTATTGATGAGGTTTGCTTGTCAATACTATATAAATTAAGAAATAAAACACCATGAAATGTGCTATTGTAACAGGAGGCTCCAGAGGAATCGGAAGGGCGATCTGTTTAAAACTCGCAGAAGAAAAAAATTATCACATCCTTATCAACTACACTTCGAATGAAGCTGCAGCAAAAGAAACTTTGGCTGAAATTGAAGAACTGGGAGCAACCGGAGAAATTCTGAAATTCGATGTCGGAAATGCTGAAGAGACTCAAAAAGTTTTAACAGAATGGCAGGAAAATAATCCAACTGCTGTCGTTGAAGTTATTGTAAATAATGCAGGAATCACAAGAGACGGATTATTTATGTGGATGCCGAGTGAAGACTGGAATTCTGTGATCAATACAAGTTTAAATGGTTTTTATAATGTGACCAATTTCTTTATTCAGAAACTGTTACGTAACAAATACGGAAGAATTATCAATATGGTTTCCGTTTCGGGCGTGAAAGGAACTGCCGGACAAACCAATTATTCAGCTGCAAAAGGAGCATTGGTGGGAGCGACAAAAGCTCTGGCTCAGGAAGTTGCAAAGAGAAATATTACGGTAAATGCAGTGGCCCCTGGATTTATCAGAACAGATATGACACAGGGTTTTAATGAAGATGAATTGAAAGCAATGATTCCTGTAAACAGATTTGGAGAAGCCGAAGAAGTGGCAGATTTAGTTGCATTTCTGGCGTCAAGAAAAGCTTCTTACATTACAGGAGAAGTAATTAATATTAATGGTGGAATTTATTCATAATCATCACTAAATGGAAAATAGGGTTGTAATTACCGGAATGGGAATTTATTCTTGCATCGGAACTTCTCTGGAAGAAGTCAGAGATTCCCTATATCAAGGTAAATCCGGAATTATTTTAGATAAAGAAAGAAAAGAATTTGGATTCAGATCAGGTCTTACGGGAGTTGTTCCGAAACCGGATCTTAAAAATCTTTTGAACAGAAGACAGCGTGTAAGCATGGGAGAAGAAAGCGAATACGCTTATCTTGCGACCATTGATGCGCTTAAACAAGCCAACCTGGACCAGGATTTTCTGGACGCTAACGAGGTTGGAATTTTATACGGAAACGATAGCGTTTCTCAGGCTGTTGTAGAGTCGATTGATATTGCCAGAGAAAAAAAAGATACAACATTGATGGGATCGGGTGCGATTTTCAAATCAATGAACTCTACTGTCACGATGAATCTTTCCACGATATTTAAGTTGAGAGGAATCAATCTTACCATCAGTGCAGCGTGCGCAAGCGGATCGCATTCCCTTGGATTAGCTTATATGATGATCAAAAACGGTTTCCAGGACATGATTGTTTGTGGCGGAGCACAGGAAACCAACAAATATTCAATGGCAAGTTTTGACGGCTTAGGGGTATTTTCTGTAAGAGAGAATGAACCTACAAAAGCTTCACGACCTTTTGATTCTGCTAGAGATGGGCTTATCCCGAGTGGTGGAGCTGCAACTTTAATTGTTGAAAGTTTAGAATCTGCCCAAAGAAGAGGTGTTCCGATCCTGGCAGAAATCGTAGGATATGGTTTTTCTTCAAACGGAGGTCATATTTCAACACCGAATGTTGACGGACCTGCTTTGGCGATGAACCGAGCTCTTAAACAATCAGGCTTAGAAGCTGTAAATATAGACTATATTAATGCTCACGCAACCTCTACACCAATCGGAGACACCAACGAGGCAAGAGCGATTTATGAAATTTTCGGAAGTGAAGTTCCGGTAAGCTCTACAAAATCGATGACCGGGCATGAATGCTGGATGGCGGGTGCAAGTGAGGTGGTTTATTCCATTCTGATGATGCAGAATGATTTCATTGCTCCAAACATCAACTTAGAAAGTCCTGACGAAGACGCTCAAAAGATAAATCTGATCTCAGAAACAAAAAGTCAAAAAATTGATGTATTTTTGTCGAATTCTTTCGGATTTGGGGGAACCAATTCCGCATTAATAGTTAAAAAATTTAATTAAAAACATGGAAAGAGAAAAAATTATTGCTATAGCAAATGATTTTTTGATTAATGAATTTGAAGTAGACGGTGATGATATAACCAATGATGCTAATCTTAAGAAAACTCTCGGTTTAGATAGCTTGGATTATATTGATCTTGTGGTCGTAATAGAATCCAATTTCGGTGTGAAATTGGGAGAAGCAGATTTTAAGCAAATGGTAACATTTGATGATTTCTATGCGACAATCGAAAATAAAATCGCTGAAAAAAACGCATAATTATTGATTAAAAATCTACTCTAACAATGTAACAATATAGCAATTCGGCAGTTTTCAATGTTTAAAATTGTTACATTGTCAGATTGGAACATTGCTAAATTAGAACTATGAATAAATGGAAAGGTAAATCTAAAGGCACTATTTTAGGATATAAAATATTTGTTTGGTGCATTAGAAATATCGGAATCCGAAGTTCATATGTTGTTCTATACTTTGTTGCTGCCTATTACTTTTTATTCCTGAAAAAAAGCAATAGGTATATTTTTTATTATTTTCATAAAAGACTCAATTATAGTCCTTTAAAAGCAAAACTTTCTGTTTTCAAAAGTTATTTTACATTTGGTCAGGTACTGATCGATAAAACGGCAATTTCCGCGGGTCTGAGAGAAAAATACACCTACGAATTTGACGGTGTCGAAAATCTCAAGAATCTTTTAGGAGAAAAAAAAGGGGGAGTTTTGATCAGTGCTCATATCGGAAATTTTGAAATTGCTGAACGTTTTTTTGCGGATATTGATTTTGATTGTCAGATCAATTTGGTCACAACAGATCAGGAAGTTACAGTGATTAAAGAATACCTTGAAAGTGTATCCGTTAATAAGAGTTCCATCAAGTTTATCTATGTTAAAGAAGATCTGTCACATATTTTCGACATCAATGAAGCTTTATCTAAAAACGAACTGATCTGCTTTACCGGAGATCGTTACTTTGAAGGCTCAAAATATCTGGAGGGAGAGTTGCTTGGCAAAACGGCAAAATTTCCGGCAGGACCGTTCCTTATTGCCTCCAGATTGGGAGTTCCGGTTGTTTATGTCTATGTAATGAAAGAAAGAAACCTTCATTACCATTTATATGCAAGAGTAGCTCAAAATATCAAAAAACGCGATGCACAAGGACTTTTAAATTCCTATACCCAAAATCTTGAATTCATGTTGGAAAAATATCCTTTACAATGGTTCAATTACTTTGATTTTTGGGATGATATTGATTAATTCCATACTTTTACTTTATAAAATTAAAACCTAACCATTAACTTAATTGTGGAATTATACCAGGATAACCTGCATTTCATTATTTAATAATTCTACAATCAGACAAAAACACTAACTTTTTCTCCTTGAAAAAAGAATTTGACATACTTGTGATCGGAAGTGGATTGGGAGGTCTTGTTTCGGCTCTTATTCTGGCTAAAGAAGGACAGAAAGTATGTGTATTGGAAAAAAACAATCAGTTTGGAGGAAATTTGCAGACATTTTCACGGGACAAATTAATCTTTGATACCGGTGTTCATTATCTTGGAGGACTTTCAGAAGGTCAGAATCTTAACCGTTTCTTCTCTTATCTGGAAATTATGGATGAGCTTAAGCTTCATAAAATGGATGTGGATGGTTACGACAGAATTACCTTTGGAGAAGATGATACAGAATATCCGCATGCGCAAGGTTACGAGAACTTCGTACATCAGCTGGCCAAGTTTTTTCCTGAAGAAAAGCAGAATTTAGAAACGTATTGTCAGGAAATTCAGGAAATATGCAATTATTTTCCAAGATATAATGTTGTAGGAAATGACAGCTATAACGAGGAAATTCTTCACTTAAATACAAGAAGGTTTATAGAATCCATCACTTCCAATAAAAAACTGCAGTCGGTCTTATTAGGCTCTAATTTTCTTTATGCAGGAGATTCTGAAAATACCCCTTTTTATGTACATGCTTTGACGGTTAATTCCTATATCCAAAGCGCTTATAAATGTGTAAAAGGAGGAAGCCAGATTTCAAAACTTCTGGTGAAGAAACTTCGTGAATATGGAGCGGAAATTCATCGTCATTCTGAAGTTTCTCAAATGATCTTTAATGAAAAAAACATCTTAACCTCTGTACAAACCAAATCAGGAAAAGAATATTTTGCCAAAAAGTTTATCTCAAATATTGAAATTCGGACACTGATTACACTCATCGGAAAGGAAAGACTCAAAAAATCCTTTTTAAATCGTGTTCTAAGCTGGGAACCTGTTTCTTCATGCTTCAGTGTATATTTAGTGCTTAAACCGAATACTGTTCAGAATTATGATTATAATATTTACCATTATTCCTCTCAAGAATTGGTTTGGAATGCACATCGTTACAACAAAAATTTGTGGCCTGAAACGTATATGCTTTCCACAACACCCTCTAAACACCCTCCTGAATTTGCAGAAAGCCTGACTGCGATCTCTTATATGGATTTTGATGAGGTAAAAGATTGGGAAAAAACATTCAATACAGTTGCGGATGAGCATGAAAGAGGGAAATTGTATGAACTTTTTAAATTGGAAAAAGCTGAAAAAATGATTGCTGCTCTCGAGCAAAAGATTCCTGGTTTGAGAGATTCTATAAAGAAGGTGTATACTTCTTCACCTTTATCTTATCGCGATTATATTGGAAGTTTTGACGGGAATATGTACGGATATGCCAAAACCTCTGAAAACCCTTTAAAAACAATGGTTTCTCCCCGTACAAAGATTGATAATCTGTTTCTCACAGGACAATCTGTTAATATGCACGGAATTTTGGGCTGCACAATCGGCGCATTCAATACTTGTGCAGAGATTGTAGGGAAAAAGGTTATTGATGAAAGGTTAACGCAAATGAATAATAAAAAATAAAGGTGAGAAATAATAATTTTCGGAGTGTCATTCTGAAAGAAGCGAAGCATATTGAGGAATCTTCAAAAATAATAAGAGATTCTTCCTGTCGTCAGAATGACAAAACTTTTTACTCAATATTTCTCAGCCTTTGTATTATGCTGAACCTCGTTTCTTGTGGCGTTCGAAAATCAATCAAGCATATTCCAGACGTAAAACAATATTCGCTTGAAATTCCGAAGGTTAATAAGATCAACGATTCGACTTTTAGTTTCAATCAAAATTATTTAACGAAAAATAAACAGCAGCTTTGGGAATTGTATATTAAAGGAAATCCTTTACAGCTGGGTTACAATAACGGAGCTTTGACGCGGGATCTGATGCAGAAACAGGAAGAGATTTTCTTTTCAAAAGTAGAAGGCTTTGTTCCTTCGAAGTTTAAACAAAATTTATTACGCGGTTTTCTAAAATGGTATAACAGAAAAATGTATCTGAACGTCCGTGAAGATTATCAGGCAGAATTGTACGGTTTATCTCAGTATTCATCGTATAAATATGATTTTATTGCCCCGAAATTTTTGCGAAGCATGTATTTGCATGGAGCTCACGATATTGGTCACGCAATGCAGGATTTAATGGTGGTTGGCTGTACTTCTCTCGCAATCTGGAATGAAAATACAGAAGACGGAGATCTGCTGATCGGAAGGAACTTTGACTTTTATGTAGGTGATGATTTTTCTAAAAATAAATTGATCGAATTTATAGAGCCAGAAGAAGGAATTTCTTATCTGTCCGTAAGCTGGCCGGGAATGATCGGCGTGGTTTCGGGGATGAATAAGGAAGGAATTACAGTAACTATCAATGCAGGGAAATCAAAAATTCCGTTGACGGCAAAAACACCGATTTCTCTGGTAACGAGAGAAATTTTACAATATGCCAAAAACATTGATGAAGCGATTGCCATTGCTAAAAAGCGAAAAGTTTTTGTTTCTGAATCCATTTTGGTGGGAAGTGCGAATGATAAGAATGCTGTGATTATTGAAGTTTCTCCAAATAATTTTGGTGTGTACAAAGTAGAAAATACAAGCCGTGTTTTTTGTACGAATCATTTCCAGTCGGATGCTTATAAAGATGATAAAAGAAATCAGAAACATATTATAGAAAGTCATTCTGAGTATCGTTACGAGAAATTACAGGAACTTTTAAAAGAGAATAAAAAGCTTAATCCTGAAAAAATGGCTGCAATTTTAAGAGATAAATCGGGTTTGAAAGGAGAAAGTATCGGCTATGGAAATGAAAAGGCAATCAATCAGCTTTTGGCACATCATGCGGTAATTTTTTCACCTCAGAAAAAACTGGTCTGGGTGTCTTCTAATCCTTATCAGCTGGGAGAATTTGTCTGTTATGATCTTAATGAGATTTTTTCTGATAAAAGATTGAAAAGCGGTGAATTTTCAAAATCTGAATTGAATATTGCAAAAGATCCTTTTGTAGATTCTGAGGAATTTAAGAATTACGAAGAATATAAATCTGCCAGCTCTGAGGTGAATAATGCAATTGACGATAAAGATGTAATGCTTACGGATGATTTTTTGGCTCATTATCAGTCTTTAAACCCTGATTTTTGGCTGGTGTATTATCAATCCGGGAAATATTATTTTAATAAAAAAAAATATTCTAAAGCAAAAACAGAATTTGAAAAAGCTTTGACTAAAGAGGTTACAACGGTTCCTGATAAAGAAAATGTGGAAAGATATCTGAAGAAAGCATTGAAAAAATTGAGGTAGTTTTTTCTTTGTTTCGACGGCGGCAAAGCCGCCGCCGAAACAAAGAAACTAGTAACAAACTTATATAAAATCAGCTAATCTCCGGACTTACCCTATTCAAAAACAAAAACGTTGCGACACCTGAAATTACAGACGCAGTACTTGCTAAGATCATACTTCCGATCACATATTGAAGCAAATTATTTCTTACCAGATCGAAATTCAGTTCCTGACTAAAAATATCACTGTTCCCACTCACAAATGGAGATCCTAAAAACAATGAAGCAGCAATAATAAAAGGAATAAACGGAGGTAAGCTCACATTGGAAGCTACAAAAGCTAACACTTTATTCAGTTTAAAAAGAACGGCTAAAGAAATTACAAGTAAGGTTTGAAATCCCCAGAAAGGTGAAAAACCGATGAAGACTCCCAAAGCAATGGAAAAAGCTTTTGTACGATTGCTTCCGTCGCTTTCCAGCACATCTTCTTTTATGAATTTTCTAAAGCTTTTTTTTTTGAAATTATTCACGAAATTTCGCGGAATAATGTAAAGCAAAGTAATGGTTACCAAAATGGTATTAAGAATACTGATTCTTGTAAAATCTTTAAAAGGTCTGAAATGGGAAACCCTTTCCGCAGGGTCGTACAAAACTTTTATGGGAACATTTTTCACAGGAACGTGTCGCCACGCTGTCCGTACAATAATTTCGATTTCAAATTCGAATTTTGGGGTGAAATATTTTTTCGGAATTCTGTGTAAAGGATAAAGCCTGTAACCGGATTGCGTATCTTCAAGCTTAATTCCTGTTTCAAACCAAAACCAAAAATTTGAAAAACGGTTTCCAAAGCTGCTTTTCTTCGGAATGCCGTCCTGAGACATATTTCTGTTTCCAATTAATAAAACATCTTCCTTTTCAGTAAGCAAAGCTTCTACAAAAACAGGAATATCGTCGGGATAATGCTGCCCGTCGGAATCAATGGTTATTGCATAGTTATAGCCTGATTCTTTTGCCTTTCTGAAACCGGTTTTAAGAGCATTTCCCTTTCCTTTATTTTCTGATAAATTAATAACCGTAATCGCATATTTTTCTAAAATCTGTAAAGTAGAATCGGTAGAGCCGTCATTGATAACGATAATACTTTCGGTGTAATCTAAAACACCGTCGATCACTCTTTTCAGAGTTTTTTCATTATTGTAAGTAGGAATTAAAACGCAGATTTTCTTTTTGGAAATTGCATTTTGTACTTCAGGAAAGGTCATCGTTTTATTTTAACATTGCTTTTTCTGCATCTGTCATTGTCTTAGACTGAACTGCAAACTTTTTGATGTAAGTTTTCAGCGAAGCGTTTTGTTTGCTGTAATTATTTAAAAGAAAGGCCTTATCATCTTTAAGACTTCCTCTGTATCCTACAATTTTAGGAATATTTTCTTGAACGCTCATTCTGATCATTCTCAGTTCAGCATTGTTCGGATTGCTTTTAATAACAGCTTCAAGGTTTGTTGCTCCTGATTTTACAAGCGCTTTTCTGTTGCTCTTGGTAATTTTGGCTTCCATGATTTTGGCTGCAGCTTTATAGCCCTGAATTACAGCGTCTGATCCGGATGTTTTTTCTGCAATATTGATGAATGCCTCCGTATTTGAATTGGACGAATTTGCCTTTGCATAACTCTCTCTCAAAGATTCAAGACCCGATTGGAAAAAAAGAATAAAAGCCGTTAAGAATGAAAAAATTAGCTTCATTTTGCTGTTTTTTGGTAGTTTACTGACATTTTTAATGCAATAGTCTCGCCAAAAGATGTCGTATTTTTTACTTTGATTTCTTCTTCGCCTTCGTTAATATCCAGTTGCAGAGTTAGATCCGGTGTTTCAAACGGGTTGATGATCGCCATAAATTTCACATTGGTAGCCGATTTTAGGAACAATTTTTTACCTGTAAATTCCTCAGTCAGCTCTTTTACGATCTGCATCATACAGACTCCCGGAGTTACAGGATTTCCCGGGAAATGCCCTTTGAAAATATCGTGATCTTTATTGAGGGAAATGTTGGCAGTAAAACTTCCGTTTTCTGCCTGTTCGTATGATTCCAGAGTATAAAAACCTGTGAGGATAGTCTGCATAAATTATTTTTTTGTGTTATTAAAGGTATAGTAAACTCCTGTCTGGAAAAGTAAGTTGGTGTGATCTTCACTCGTTGTTTTGATTTGAGAGATCATTCCTTTTTTAAATCTGGCTTCAATACCAAAGTTTTTAGTGATATCATAACCAGCCCCTACTAGAAGCCCAAGATCTGCGTTCTTTTTATTGTAAGGGTCAAAATTTTTATCATTGATCAAAATATCTATACTTATCCCTGCATGTAAGTTAAAATTATTAAAATAAAATTTGTTTACAGCCTGAAGAGAAAGGTAGGACAGTTCAGATTTAATTTCCTGCGTACTTGTTTTCATAATGGTTCCCTGTCTGGAATAATTGATTTCCGGCTGTAAGGCATACAGTTTGGAAATGCGGATGTTACCGAATGCACCAATATAAAAATCTGTGATATAGCTTGTTCGTACTTTTTCGTCATTTGCCCAGTAATCATCACTTGCTTCAAACCAATTGTAAATTCCCCCATCATTTTCTGTAAATTTTGCAAAGTTGGCTCCACCTCTTATTCCCGGAGTGAAAGTAGCCTGTGCAAAAGATAAACTTGAAATGAGTATAGAGAGTAAAAATGCGATTTTTTTCATGAAATTATTCCGTTTCGGTTATTTGAAATAGTTTTATATTGATTTTGAAATCTTTATGTCGAAGATTCAAACTATCTGCGAAGATATGTTTTTTTGCATCAAAAGTAAAATCGATTTTTTCCTTATTGTTTTTCGTGTAGATGATTTGTTTCAGTAAATTATCTTCTTTGCTGAAAAATAAATAATACCCTTTTTTATCAATTTTTGACAAGTAAATTTTAGAATTTTCGTTTTCAAAACTTTCTGTTACAGGATATTTTTGCTTTAAAAGCTGCTGGAAATCGTTCTTTAAAAAGTTAATGACTATTTTTTTATCTAAATCAGGAAGAACATAATTGAGTTTAAAATTGCTATCCGAGATTTCAAAATCAATCAGTTTATTTCCAAAATCAGAAGTCATTGCAACACGATGTGTCGTTTCGTTGATCTTTTTAATAATTAAAATTCCGCTGACGTGATTTTTATAAATATCCATCTGACATTTATAAACGTAATCCTCACTGGAAGAAAAATATAAATTCTCAACCGTTTTTTCAGAATTGGAAACAGATTTTACGTCCGTAAGTTTGTAGGTTTTACACGAAACGAACAATAAGAAAATCAGGCTACAAACTGAACTCTGAAGCAGCAATCGGCGCATTGATCTTGGTATTTTTGAAAACTATATTCGTCGTATCACCCGAAGCTTCCGTCATATTAACCTGCGAAACCGTTGATTGACCTTTCGGAAAACTCAATTCAATTTGCTTAATATATTTCAGCAATTGAGCTGATTTCGGGGTAAATTTTGCAATATTGGAATTCGCATTTTTCAGATACGTTACAGAAAATTCAGGATCGTTGAACATTTGCCCGTTTGAACTTCCGACGATCAGCTTATTAATTTTCTCAAAAGTTTTGCTTTTCGCATCGACCGAAGATTTTTTCCCCTGATCGTTGATGAAAATTTTATTATCCTTAAAAACAATGCTGTATTGATAAGGTTTTGTGTACTTCCAGCTCAGCATATTCGGGGTTTTTAAAGACATTTTTCCATACGTTACGATACTTTTATCCAAAAAATCCATTTTCTTAGTTTGGGTAAAATCTGCCTGTAAGGTTTTTATTTCTTTGGTCTCAGAAGAAACTTTGGCTACAAATGCTTTTGCTTCCGCTCCAGACATTGCCGTGTTTTGTGCAAAAAAGAAGCCTGAAACGAATAAGAATGCTCCGAAAGCAATATTTTTAATCATTTTTTTGATTTTTTATCATTGAATCAACCGTAAAAGTTGAATAATTTTTCTGCCTCAAAAATACTAATAAATCCACCAAAACATTATACGTTTTTTCTGAAGTGTCATGTAGCAAAATGATACTTCCTTTTTTCAACCCTTGTGTAACTTTTCGGTAAATTTTTTTCTCATCTTCTGTAATCGTATCCAATGAACGGACATTCCAGCCGATGCTTTTTTTGTGAGTTCTCTTAAGTGCTTTTGCAATACTCGGATTGGTAACACCAAAAGGAGGGCGATATAAATTAGTTTTAAAATCGCCAAATTTTAACATCACTTCATCGCATCTTTCAATTTCCTCAACCATTTTTGAAGTTGATAAAAAACCTGTCGCATTCGAATGTGAAAAGGTATGATTTCCGATCGTATGACCTTCTGCAATAATTCTTTGAAAGGAGTCTGGATATTTTTCAATCTGTTTTCCGATGCAGAAAAAGGTGGCTTTTACATTATTTTCTTTTAATAGATCTAAATATTTCGGAGTAAATTCTGTTGGACCATCATCAAAAGTCAAAGCCACTTCCTTGATCTTTGTTCTTTTATGAGTAATACTGTTGACGAAATATCCCAATGTAATATCGAAAGAACCCCAAACAACAACCGCTGAAAACAGCAAGAAACAAAAGAGATATACCCAAAAAGTCCCGTGAAACGCATAAATAAAAATGTTACAGAAAAGATAAAATAAGATAAATGGGTAATGTTTCATCTTTTATTGTTTTTAATTTAAAATTTTTCGTTTCCTTCGAGAAATATCAAACCTCAGAGGTTTATTACATTTAAGAAATTAAGCTTTCCCCAATAAAACCAAACTATGATCACTTCCTCCCAAATGATTATACAAAAGAATCGTTTTAATTTCATCTTTTTCCAAATCATTAATCATCATCACTTCCGGAATCTCCTGATTTTTAAGAATATGACAAGCCATAAACGTTGAAAAACCACTTGCCGTATTGAATTCGCCACTCAAATGTTTGTAATATAACAACGCTGAATTTTCAAACAAATCCATTGCCTTTGTATAATAGACATCCGATTTCGCATCTCCGCTGTAACCCAAAATAACTGCATCAATATGATGTTTAGTTAAATTATTTTTAGCTAAAAAATCTTCGATAAATTGTTGAGTTTCTTCCAAATCTAATTTGCTATTGATCTGAATATCTTTTAATTGAGCATAAGAATTTTCTGTTTTATCTTTTCCTAAAACAAAAAAACTGGCTCCTTCGCCCCAAATGACACCGTCTGTTGTTGAGTTCAGATAATCAACGGGAAGATTTTCTTCTTTTTTAATGGTTTTGTTTAATTTATACAATTCCATTGTTCGGTCGGTTTGCTCGTCGGTTGAACCTACCAAAACATTTTCTGCTTCACCGTCTTTGATCTGTAATTTTGCATCTAAAAATGAAAATTCGAGAGATGAAGAAGTGTTCACATACGTGAAATTATACGCGTGACATTGCAAACCTAAAGCAATTTGTCCCGCAACCGTATTGTGTGTAGACTGAATAAAAAACGTCGGAGTCAGAAACTCTTCATTATTATCAATCACGTTTTTTAGAAATTTTTCAGAATCCTGGGAACAGCCCATTCCTGTTCCGACAATAATGGCGTCAGGATTTTCGATTCCGGCTTCTTTCAAAGCGTATTGTGACGCTACGGAACTCATTTTTACCGTTTTAGACATTCTTCTGCTTGCTGCAGGCGGAATGAATTCTTTATAATTAGGTTCAATAGCTTTTAAAACCTGAGCCGAATTTTCAGGCTTAAGATTTTGGAAAAAATTTTCATTTAAAGTATCCTGAACTGAGATGCAGGCTGCACTGTTGATGTAAACTGTACTCATGATTTTGAGAAAATTAAAGTTGAACAGTTTCCTCCAAAACCAAAAGAATTTGAAAGTACATGGTTGATATTTTTCTCTTTCAGTTCGGTAACCGGCGTCAAATCAAATTCCTCCATTTTTGTTTTAAAATTCAGATTCGGGAAAATAAGATTGTTTTGAATTGCCAATAACGAATATACGGCTTCAATTCCCGCAGCCGCGGCCAAAGTATGACCTGTAAACGCTTTTGTAGAGCTGAATTCCGGAACTTTATTCTCTCCAAAAATTCGGATCATGGCAATGCCTTCAGACAAATCATTATTTGGTGTTGCTGTTCCGTGAACGTTGATGTAATCAATGTTTTCTTTATCCAACCCTGAAACTTTCAATGCTTTTTCCATCGCTAAATAAGCACCTTGTCCGTTTTCGGAAGAAGCTGTTTGGTGATGCGCATCATTTGCATTTCCGTATCCTGAAAGATAACCAATTACTTTTTTGTTTTCTTTTTTCACAATTTCGTCGGACTCCAAAACGATGAAAGCAGCTGCTTCACCCAAATTCAGACCTTTTCTGTTGTTATCGAAAGGAGTGTTGTAAGAATCCGTTAAAATCATCAAGGTATTGAAACCATTCAAAGTAAATTTTGAAAGAGAATCTGTTCCGCCGACAATCACACGATCGAGAACTCCGTTTTTAATGAGTTTTGCACCCATCATAATGGCATTTGCTGCAGATGAGCAAGCTGTGCTGATCGTTGAAACCATACCTTTTAAGCCCAAATAATCTGCAATCAGCAATGATGAATTTCCCGCATCGTGAGCGTCAATATATTTTTGCTTTTCAGGAAAATCTTCGTAGGTGTAGAAATACTTTTCGGTAACGTCCATTCCGCCCACGCTGGTGGAAGAAATAAGCCCGGTTTTATATTCATTAATATCGGAAATTCCGGCACTGTCTACGGCTTCTTTTGCAGCAATCATTCCCAACAAAGAGGTTCTTGTCACATTATTGTCTTCATTCAACTGAAGCTTTTTAACAAGCTCTTCATTAGACAATTTGATCTCGCCGGTTTTAATATTTCCGGAATGACGAGTCTCAAACAAGCTAATGTCTGAAATTCCGTGTTTTCCGGATTTCAGGGAACTCAAATTTTCCTCCACATTGTTTCCAATGGCGGAAATGACGCCCATTCCTGTTATGGCAATTTTTTGACCCATTTATTTTTATAATGTAACCATGTATTAATTTACAGTGTAACAATATTGGTAAACTGTAAATTAATACATGGCTAAATTTGAATTATTTCGTTCTGTTTTCTTCAATGAATTTCGCCATTGTGTCGATAGAAGAGAAAATTTCCTTTCCTTTTTTCGGATCGGCTAATTTGATTCCGTATTCTTTATCCAAAAGCACGATCAATTCCAAAGCGTCGATAGAATCCAAACCAAGACCTCCGCCGAATAAAGGATCTGTATCTTTGATTTCTTCTACTGCAACGTCTTCTAAATTAAGAACTTCGATGATTTTGTGCTTTAATTCTTCTCTTAAGTTTTCCATAAAATTAATTTGAAAATATGTTAATAAGATAATTTGAGAATGTATTAATCAGATAATGATTTAAATTAAAATATTCTGTTAAATAATTGCTGTGCTTTATTGACATGATTTACAATATCAAATCGGCACATTTTCAAATTATCAAATTTATAATGTCAGCAAATATACGAAAGCATTATAACTTTCCTGATATAGTTCTACCCAGCCACACAATACTTTATCAGCCTTGCCTGACTGTAAAATCTGCTCTGAGTAATCATTTAAAAATTGTTCATCAAATTCATCCAAAACAAAAAAAGCATTCTCTGTCTGCATTTTATGTTTGATGCTGATTTCGCCAACGCAAATATTAGGTAAGGTGTAAACAAAAATCGCAGGGCTCGGAAAATAGTTTTCCTGAGAATTGATGCTTTCCTGATATTTGAAATCGGTATCTAAACTTGATGATCTGTTGGCAAAAACCAAAGCTGTTCTGCTGTGGTCTTCGTCTTTTAAAATCATTTCAGAAGCAAGAAAAGCGAGTTTGCTTAAATTATCCATTTTATGAAATTTAGGATAATTCAATGCTAAACTTTTATAAACTTCTTTCGCAAAATCTGAAAAATTTTCAGTTGGGATTTCAAAAATAATATTATTGTTAAGAACTATTTTTGAATTTTCTATGGTGCAAATGGCTGTTTTCTTCATCATTTTCATTTTTAGCATTTTTCCAAAACAATTGCAGCATTACACCCGCCAAAACCTGAAGCTGTTTTCAAAATATATTTGATTTCTGCAGGTTGGTTTTCTTTAATAATATTCAAAGGTTGGGAAGTCCCCGTTTCTTCAAAATTTTTAGATGGAATTAAAGTATTGTTCAAAGCACTTTCCATTGAAATAATACTTTCTAACAATCCTGAAGCTCCTAAACAATGACCGTAATAGGCTTTCATACTGTTCAACGGAATATTCTGTAATTCCATTCGGCTGAAAGCGATGGCTTCCATTTCGTCGTTGTATATTGTTGCCGTTCCATGCGCAGAAATAAAATCGATTTTTTCTGTTTGAATATTGGCTTCTGTCATTGCGTTTTTAATGCTTGCAAATAATCCATCACCGGTTCTTGAGGGTCCGGAAATGTGATTGGCGTCATTGATGGCCGAATCTCCTAAAACTTTAAAACTAAATTTTCCGTTTTGATTCCGTTCTAAAGTGATATAAACCGCCGCAGTCGCTTCACCAATATTGATTCCGTCACGGTTTTTATCATAAGGTTTACAAATTTCCGTTCCGATTGCCTGGAAAGAGTTGAATCCTGAAATCACAAATTCAGAAATTTCGTCTCCGGCAATGACAAAAGCATCTTTATATTTTCCTGCCTGAATCATATTTTTAGCCACAGCAATCGCCATTACTCCCGAAACACAGGCATTGGAAACAACAATCGGTTTTGTTTTAAATCCGAAAAAGTCAGCAATTTTTTGAGCTAAACTGGAAAGAAAAACGCCTTCCGGTAAAGTCTTCTGATTTTTTAATAAACTAATATTTCCTTTTGTGGTTGATAAAATAAAAGCCGTTTCGTCTGAAATCTGATGTTTTTCAACCAAAGGTTTTAAGCTTAGTAAAAACATTTTTTCAAGCCTTGTGAAATTCTGATTGTCGAAGTCTTTATTGAATTCTTCATTCAACTTTTCAGAATCAATCATAGAAGCATAGAAAGGCTCCTGATTTTCTATGATTTTATGTAAAGCTACGCCTGATTTTCCTTCTAAAAGTGCATTCCAATTCGAAGAAACATCAAAACCTAAAGGTGTGACACAGTTGTAATCTGTAATGTAAACTTCTTTCCTCATTATAATCCCATTTTATCTTTCCAGGCCTGAAAAAAATCAGGATTATACAAGCATAAATTGTTATCAGAATCCAGAAAAACCTGAATCGTTTCTCCTGAACAGACCAATTTATTTTCTTCGTTAAAAAGCTCGTATCTGTAAATCAATTTCGCAGAATTTGAATTGACGAAAGTTGTTACAATCTTGAATGTTTCTCCATATTTTAAAGGAAGAAAATGTTCACAGGTACTTTTTACGATCGGCGTAACATAACCTGCTTTCTGAATATCAAGATAGGTTAAACCGTGCTGCCTGCCGAAAGCTTCTCTTCCGTCTTCAAAATACACAATATAATGACCGTGCCAGACAATTCCCAAAGGATCTGTTTCGTTGAATCTTACGCGTACTTCTTCAGTACAAGTTAAATCTTTAGACTGCATTCTGTTTTCGTTCGTAAAATAATGAAATAGCGACCATAGCTATATAAAATAAAAATAAGAAAGCCAATTCTTTTGCAATTCCGCCGATTCCGCTGTTTCTTAAAATGATGTCATAATAGGCATTCAAACCCCAGTTCATAGGGGAAAATTTGGCGATGGTCTGCATAAATTCAGGCATTAAAAATACCGGAACCCAAATTCCGCCGACAGCTGCCAAAACGACGACCGAGGTTGCTCCAAACGGTGCAGATTGTTCCTGCGTATTGGCAACAGTTCCCAGTAAAACACCAAAACCAATGGCTGCCAAACCTGAAAATAAGGTCACAACAATAAGCTGGAACATTTTTCCGGTCACATCGAACTGAGGCAAATCCATGTAAGGGAAAAGATAAACTCCTACGGCAACCATCAGTAAAAACTGGATGACACAAATGATAAGATAAGTAAATGTTTTTCCTAAAATATGAATGAAATAGGGAGTCGGACTGATTCTCGCTCTTACACTTGTTCCCTGACTTTTCTCTTTCACTAAATTAATCGATAAAGGAACCACAATAAAGAAAATGGCAAACAGAGCCCAAGCCGGAACGTTGTGCTGAACCGAATTCGGCATGACATCCATATTGCCTTTTTTCGGGGTGATTTCTTTAAAGCTGATCAAGTTTTTATTTTGTTCCAGATTTTCTGTTGTTCCCAGCTGATCCTGGAAAGCTTTGTAAATCTTTTTATTTTCGATCTCAAAAACCATTTTGTTCACGGCATTCATCACATTGTTTTTGAAACCGATATTGGTTGCGGGATCAAAATACAGATGAATATCTTTTGCTTTTGAAACCGTTTTCTTCACGGCGGAAGAATCCGTTTCCAGACCAAATGAACTGACGATGGTCTGAACTTTAGAATCAATATTTGAATTAATATCTTTTGTTAAATTTTCAGGAATAACAATTGCCATTTGATAATCGCCGCCAAAAACAGCATTCTGAGCAGATTTTTCCGTAAAATTGGTCAGTAATTCGAATGTTTTGCTGCCTTCGAGCTCCTGTTTTATATTTTTTGAAACTTCGGACTTGTCATTATCGATGAAAATGATCGGGATTTTTGAACCTTCTAAATTTTTGAAAGTAGAATCCTGAATTAAGGTTATGGTAATAATTAATAATAAAGGCATCACGAAAATAATGACGATTCCTCCGATATCTCTTTTCAGCAAAAGGATTTCCTTAACGAAACTTCTCCACAGTTTATACAACAACATCTCTTAATTCTTTTCCGGTTAATGAAATGAAAACATCTTCTAAATTTTCAGCACTGGCAACTCTGTTCACCAATTCTTCAGGGGTTCCGACCGCGTGGATTTTTCCGTGATCGATGATGGCAATTTTTGTACAGAATTCCTCCGCTTCCGAGAGGTGATGCGAGGTATAAATGATGCAAGTGCCTTTTTTATTCAGATCCATAAGGTGGTCGATAATGGCTTTTTTTGACTGAACATCAACGCCAACGGTTGGTTCGTCCAGAAAAAGAACTTTCGGGTTGTGAAGGGTTCCCGCAATCAGATTACAGCGACGCTTCATCCCTCCGGAAAACTGTTCTACTTTTTTATCAGCAAATTTTGACAAACCCATGATTTCCAAAGATTCATCAATGGCATTTCTTAATTTTTTGTGGCTTAAACCGTAAAGACTTCCGAAGAACATCAGATTTTCTTTGGCTGTTAAAGTCGGATATAAAGCATATTCCTGGGGAACAATTCCGATGATCTGCCTTAATTTAAAACCATCTTTTTGTGGAGACAATCCATTGATTTTAAAACTTCCTGAAGTAGGCTTTATTAAACCTGAAAGCATGGAAATTAACGTTGTTTTTCCGGCTCCGTTTGGACCTAGAATTCCGTAGATCTCGTCTTTTTTAATATTCAACGAGATGTCATTTACAGAAAACTCTTCTGCATTTTTATATTTTTTATATAAATTTTTAATCTCAATAAAATTCTCCATTTAGATCGCTTTTCTCAGTTTTTTATAGAAAGCTTCCTCCAGATCGGCAATATGCAACATCGATTTTGAAAGCTGATTATAAATGTCACTTTTCGAGTTTCTGTTTTTATAAACTCTTGCAATATCTACGGCAAAATCTCTCCAAAGATCGCCGATCGTGGTAATTTCTTTTGATAATTCTTTTAGTTCATCCTTTTTAAGGATCACAGCCGCTTCCTGTAAGAAAGCACCGTAAATAAACCTGAAACCGCCACCTCCGGTTCCGATTTCTTCCTGCATTCTGATCAATTGTCCGAGATAATGATTGGTTACTTTTGTACCTTTTTTCTCAGCCCATTTCGGGATACTTTTTGCCACCCAACGCATTGCTTTCACGCCAATTAATGGAACTGGAGCGAGCATATTTTTACAGGTATCTCTGATCCCTTTTTTGATGGCTTCTTCCAGATTTACATTTTCGGGAATGTAAGTAGGGTAGTACATATGACCTTTCGGTGGAAGAGCGCCTTTCGCGTAACGCACTTTTTCCAGTTCGGCTTCGGTAAGAGAGGTTGTGTAATCCATCACGGGATCACTGATCAGGAATTTTCCGTCTTCTTTTCCGTAAACAACCAGGTTGTGGGCATTGAAGTGAAATTTATATTCTTCAGGAAAATAGGTGAGGTTAAAAACGCCAACCTGCAAACCGGTCGGAATATTATTTTCTAAGTTTTTTTCCAGAGCTTTTTGAGCTTCTGCCGGATTTGAGAATTTGATTCTTTTAATTTTTATTCCCAGCCTTTTTGCCGCTTTGCTGAAAATCGCACCTGGCATCGGGCGATAACTAAAACCGGGAGCGAAATTCACTTTTAAAAAGGGCAGATACACAAAGAACAATCCGGAACCGATTCCGAAGATCATGGGTTCGCTGAGTTTTAACCCTTTGTTTAATAGTAAATTAGAGGCGACACCGTTTTCGCAATGTGCGGTCTGATGGTGTTCAAAATTAAGTTTCATTTTTGCTTATCTCTTTTTTCTCGAGAAATAATTTGTGTCTTAGATTGTTGTAGAGATTCTTCGTTTTCAGAATGACAAACTTTACATTTATTTTAAGATCAATTATTTTCCGTTGAAGTTTTTTAATTCATCCACTGAAATTCCGAAAGCATCGGCATATTTTTTCAGTACGGATTGGTTTAGTGTTTTAAAAATTTTCGGTTTTGCATGTCTTTTAACCCGCCATTGCCACATTCCGACATAGGCTGCAAGAACCTGTAAATCCATTTTATTCAGTTCCATGAAATAAATAATCGGACTTACGATATTATTGGCAACATTTTGTCTGGCTTCTTCAATACGCTCATGAATCAGCTCCATCGATTCTTCCAATGCTGCTTTTTTAGCGTTCCAGCCAACGCTGTTTGCTGTGGTGTAATTATCATTTTCGTCAGTCACATACAACACTTCGGTCATGTTGGCCGACTTCAGATTGCTTTCGTCTTGAGGAAGATCTTGTTTTTTCATTGGTTTAGTGTTTTACTTCTTGAATAAACAAATTAATTTCAGCCCGTATCAACAATTCATTATTATTAAATGTCTCACAAAAAATATGGCAGATGTTTTCAAACTGAGAAATCAAAGAAGCTTTTGAAATGATCTTATCACCAACTTTTGGTAAGGCGAAAACTTCAATTTTCTTAATATTGGTGATGAAACCAATGACTTTTGTGTCTACATCAGGATTTTCGAAGAAACTTTGTCCGAGAATGGATGAACAGGTCTGCGCGAGATTTTCAATCAAACCTGCTTCAACGAATTCATCGTTGTGGACAAAAATATTGTCTTCTTTTATTCCAAAGGAAGTGATCACTTTTTCCTGGGTTAATTCCAGAATATAATCTGTCATTAGCATCGGTTTGCGATGCGGCAGAAAGTTGTGGATATTGATGATATTTTCTTCCTTGATTTCCATTGAAATTTCTATTTTATTTTACCAGACCTCATAGGTTTCAAAAACCTATGAGGTCTATTAAAGTATAAATTACATTACAACCGTTTTCATCTGGGATTTTGCAATAACCTCATCGTTGATTTTTGTTACAATATCTACTAGAGTTACCCCCATCATTTCATTAATAATAGAAACTTCTGAAGTTAGTTTGTCACCCAATTTCGGTAATTGTATGGCTTCAAAAGTTTTGATAGCGCCAATATAACCAGTTGGGGCTTTTTTTCCCAACAAATAATATTTGTAGCCGGTGTGTAAAGCCACGCTCTGCGCCTGATGTTCTACCAAACCAGAAGCCTGAAAAGTTCCGTTCTGAACAAAAATATTTTCCTCTTTTATTTCAAATCCTGAAACCAATTGTGTTTCAGAGTATTCTGTAATGCTGTTTACCATTACAAAAGGAAATCGCTGAGGAATTAAGCTTTCCACAAAGTTTTGGTCGAATGTTGGTAATTTGTTTTCCATTAGCAAACTGTTAACAAAGCACAAGAATACGCGAATCTTCCACTTTCAGGAACACAAAGAAGTACTTTTTCTCCTTTTTTCAGGGTTCCTGAATTCATTAATTGTTCTAAGGCAATAAAAATAGACCCTGCTCCGATGTTTCCAACTTCAGAAAGATTGTAGAACCATTTTTCCCAAGGGAAATCCAAACCTACGTTGGCAAATTCTTCTTTTAAACCTTCTTTAAAATATCCTGAAGAAATATGTGCCAAAACATGGTCTACAGATTCCGGATCAAGCTGATGTTTGTCAAAAGATGATCTTAAGCTTTCAGCACCTTTTACCAGAATGTATTTATCTAAAATTTTTGTGTCCTGTTTTAATGCAAAGATCGATTGTTTTAACCATTCGTCTGATGGATAATCTGCCCAGGATTTCAGGCTTCCATCTTCCTGCTTTTCGCAGCCAGCGTACATACAAGCTTCGATCTCGTGAGCATAGGAATAGAAATCGATCCACTCCACCTTTAAATTCGTTGTGTTTTCTCTTGGTTTATTTTCCAGCAAGAAAGCTCCTGCTCCGTCGGAGAGCATCCATCTCAGGAATTCTCTTTTGAAAGCAATAATTGGTCTCTCTTCAAGCAAAATTAAGTTTTCTGCTTCATGGTTGAATTTATCTGCTGTCATCCATGCAGACATTCTTTCAGAACCTGCGCAAACAGCTTTTTCCTGCACTCCTGCTTTTACGGAAAGGAATCCGTAGTTCAGAGCATTCATTCCGGAATTACAAAGTCCTGTTGCGGTATTAATTTCAATAGATCTTCCGATGTTTAGCTCACCATGAACCATTGAAGCGTGCGAAGGCTGAATCTGATCCGGTGATGTTGTTCCGACTGACAATAATTTCATGTCTTCCTTTTTGAAATTTTCATCAAAAAGTCCCTCAATCGCTTTTGCTGTGATCTGAGCATTTGTGTGAGTAGGGTTTCCTTCTTTGTCTAAAGCATAATATCTTGTCGTGATCTTATTATTTCTTAAAATAAGTGCTTTGGCTTTAGATTTTGCACCATTTATATAACCAAGATACGTTTCCATTTCGTCATTAGAAACCGGCTCATTGGGTAAGTATTTTGATGCTTTTGTTATAAATACGTCGTACATTCTATTTTAAATTAATTCCTTGTAAATATTCTCTCTGTTTTTTTCTTTTAAACCAAAAGATAGGTGTTGTTAATAGGTGTAAAACCAATACGATAGGCGAAATGATCCATATCGCAGCCATCAAATATACCTTAAAGAATTTGATCAGCAATGGTCGCTTCTCTTTTTTCTTCATGATAAGATTAGACCAGATCGTGAAAATTTTGTTTCCTACTTTCTCTACTCTTACCAGGAATGGACGGATTTCTACGGCTCCGTTTTTTACCAAATCCGGCTGAAGAGTATCTAGATCATTATTGCTGAAATGCTTTTCGATAATTTCCCCATACTTCACCGATCCGTTGATTTCTTCATCCGAAACTCCGGCTGCAGGAAGTAGCCCAGATTTTTCTTTTTGTCCACCGATCATCCATCTGATCACCGTCAATACACTTGTATAGTTGTCGTGTCTGTCTACCAAAGCGATATTTCCTACCAGTCTGGCTTTCATGTCCTTTAAATATACTTTCAGTTTTTCCTGGGAGAACATCCACATATTTCTTGTTCCTGAAATCGTAACAACAGGAGTGTCTTTCAGGAGCTTTTCCGCATAACCGCTTTTCAGGAATGAAATGATCGGGATGGACGGAGTTAAGTACCAAACCTGATATCCGAAAATGATAAGATCATATTTTGTATTCAATACCTCATCAGATGGCGGAAGAATTTCACTGGGAATCTGTAAATACGATTCAGGAAATGTATTAAAGAATACATCATTGGGCCAGGGAAAAGGAAAGTCCTCTTTCATCTGAATATTATAGTAAGTAACATGGTACTCGTCTTTTTTATCTTCAAAAGGGCGGGTTATGTTCTTTACAATATCTTCAAGTTGTCCTGTCTGAGTATAATACAGTACAAGTATATTCTTCTTCATGTGTTTATTATTATTTACAAAAATATGTTTTTCGGTGGTATATTATGTATGTCTATATGTTTTTATTGAAGTTGAGCTGAATTCTGATCTGTAATTTGCATGTTCAAAAGAAATATTTCCTTCGCTGATAAAAATAATTTTCGGAGGAAGCGCTTTTAGACTGCTGAGATCAAACGAATCAGCTGATATCAAAATGGCATCAATTTCTTTATTGATTTCAGGAAAATCCTTGATGTATCTGATTTTTCTTTGTTTCGTAATATAATTATGCCGGGCAACTTCACGTTTTTCAGGATCAATAATAAAACTGAATATTTTTCTGCCTGCCTGCTGTAAAGTAAGCAAAACATCTGTTTGACCGTAATCATCAGCAATATGCAGGATATTTCCGTCTTTTGGAAGATGTCTGTTCAGCTCAAAATAGACCGATTTCTTTTTGTTAAAATCATCTTTTACTTCTTTTACGACTTCGGGGTCTTTATATAAGAAGCTTAAAAATAATTTCTTTTTAAAATAGCTTTCATCTTCTAATTCATTTCTGAGCTTTGAAAATTGGTCTCTGAAATAAGCATTTATCTTTTTTGTTCTTTCCGAATACGTTTTCCCAAAATTCAGATCGTCTTTATGGATTCGTTCACCAATTTTTACAGTAATTGCTCCGTCGTAAATGATAAAATCCCCTTTTGGAAGTACCTCAGAATTTCCATGGATATATATGGGAACAACATCCAGCCCGAATTCTTCTGCAAGATAAAATGCTCCTTTATGAAATCTTTTTACATCATTGGTATACGAACGCTCTGCTTCCGGGAAGACTACTAATGAATATCCTTGCGCTACTTTTTCTTTCAGCTTATCCATGCCATTTTCTATGCCTTGAGAAACGGGATAGAATCCTAAAGCTTTTACCATTTTTCCAAAAATAGGCGAATTGTAAACCCAGTCGTTGACCAGATAGATAATTTTATGGTTGGCCATCGCTAAAGCCAATGTATCAAGAAAAGAAGTGTGATTGGCAATAATAACAGCAGGTTTGCTGAAATCTTCATTAGGGTTTTTGATAAGTCTCTTCTTTACAAATGGATTTGTATATAAAACGGAAACTAAAAATTTAGCTAAAATTAATTTGATAACCTTTAATGTTTTTCCTTTTGATTTTTTCGCAAAAATACTTCCGAATGCAGAGAAAATTAATCCTCCCAATCCATAATATAAAAAGGAGAAAACAGAATTGATAAATAATCTGAAGGTAATCGGTGAAAGACCTTTTCTGGCCCTGTTCGTAATTAATAACCTAAACCAGAACGGATATAAAGTTGAGGTAATAATGATTACAGAGAACATTCCGATTAATGCTACTAAAGCCAATGAATGCAATGCCGGATGTTTTGCAAATATCAAAGATCCGATAGAAAGTACTGTGGTGAAAACAGCCAGAATAATAGATGTTCTGTACGTCGGAAGTTCATTTTTCCCTGTGGTGTGTTCTTTCTGCATGGCCTGTGTCAGGAAAATACTGAAATCATCTCCAACTCCAAAAACCAATGTGCAAACAACGGTGCTGAAAATATTGAGTTCCAATCCTAAAAAATAGAGAATTCCTGCGGTTACAACTCCTGTTAAAACAATGGGGAACATCGTTAAAACCGTCAATTCAAAATTCCGGAAGAAAACAATAATCGTTAAGATAATGGCCAGTAAAGAATAATTGATCAGGGTGTTAAAATCTCTTTTCAATAGACCTAAAAAGTTTTCATTCATCTGTTGGCGGTCGATTGCTAAAGCATCATGATTTTTTTCAACATCTTTGATGAAGGCATCTCTTTTTTTATCATCTACTTTCACTACGTTCGAAACAGTGTAAAAACCATTTTCGTTGCTTAAAAATTCAGAAATCTGTAAGGCCTTTACTTTTTCGTAGTCTTTTAAAGTGAGGATAGAGTAGTTTTTATTTAAGTTTTCATTAAATTGATTAAATGCCGAACTGTTAAACCCAAATTGATTTCCATTTTTTATTAACTCTGAAATAGTCTGGTTTTTCTTATTAACGTCCCAGAATTTTTTCCAGTTTTCGATCTTTTTTTGTTGGTCTTTTTCCGAGAGAACAATATTTCCGAGAGAACTGTAGCTTAAAACTTTTCCCTCTTTCTTTTCTTTTTCCAAAAAATGGCTCAGTTCAGAGTTTCTGGTTAGAGCTTCATCTTCAGAATTCCCGTAAGAAATCGTATAAATAGATTTTGAGGTAATATCTGAAAGTTTCTGAAGTTTGGCTTCACTTATCTTCAGGTCTTCAGGAATATAGTTTAAATCCCCGATATCTTCATTAAAACCAACATGCCTGAAGCCGAACAGGCATATCAAAATAATAACAGAACATCCGATAATAAGAGGTTTATTTTTTTCATAGGGATATGATCCTATCTTGTCTATGAAATTGGTATTAACTGATTCGCCTTTTGTCTTCGGTTTGTATAATTGAGGAACAATGATCAATGCAGTGATGGAAGATAAAATAACCGTGATCGCTGCAAAAAGCCCAAGATCTTTCAACGCTTCCGAACGCACAAAAACCAAACATAAAAACGAAACTGCTGTGGTCGCGCTACTTAAAATAATAGGTTGTGTGATTTCTTTGTAAAGCTCTTCAATATTGTTATTGTGCTTATAATGTGTTAAAATATGAAGTGCATAATCGATGGTGATTCCTATTAAAATGGCTCCGACACTTAATGAAATGGCTGAAATTTTATCTTTAATAAAGTATAAAATGAGTAATGCCAATAAAACGGAGAAAACTGTCGGAAGAAAAACAATAAAAGGAGTAAAAACGTTCCTGAAATAATAAATCAGCAAAAGTAAAAGTACCGTCATAGAAATAATGACCGTATTTTGAATATCTTTTTTGATTTGCTGGGCATTGGCAACCGCAATTACCGGTGAACCGAAATAACTGACTTCCGTTTTTCCCTTGAATTGCTTGTTGAGGTTATCCTTTATTTCATTTAGCTGATTAATGAATGCTTCATTATTTTTTGTGTCGTTGCTTTTATTTTTTGGATCGATGAAAAGGAGGAGGTTTTTTCCGTCTTTGGTAACGATATAGTTGTCTTCAAGTTTAAAATCTTTACTGATATTAAGTGCGTTTAGCTTTTTAATTCCTAAAAAAGTAATGCCAAGCGGATCTTTTTTAATGAAATCTTTAGTAACCAAGCTTGTTGGGGAAACCAAAGAAACATAATTATTTTCAACCTGTTTTGCAATACTGTCTTTTTGAAGTTTTTTCTCAATTTCCCTGTAATCATTTTCATTTAAAAATAAAGGAAGGTTTTGATTGACGAAATCGAAGGTTTCCGAAATTTCATTATCATTTATTTTTCCCTGAACGGAACCAATGTATTTTTGTAAAGGTTCAATTTGGGTTAAAAAAGTATCGGCAGTTTCTGAAAGCTGAAAATTGTCTTCATTGGATTTATTTTCAATAATAATGATGATTTTATCTGAAAAATTAAGTTGTTTGAGAACTTTTGCAGTAAGATCCGATTTTTCATTTTTAGGAATTATCTGATTGATGTCTTCTTCAAAATTAATTTTTGAAGCAAAAAATACGCATAAAGCGGCTATTCCTGCCGCAACAAGTACAGAAAGAATTTTATTTTTTGAGATGAGATAATATAAAAATATAAAGAAACGATGCATTACATTATAAAATCAAGTTTGCAAATTTAAATTTTTAGGAGGGAGTTCAAAATTTTTATAGAGAAAGTTTGATTTGAAAATCAATAAAATATTTATAGCCCGAATGAAAAAAACTTATACTTTTGCAAATAATGTCTTTGTAGAAAGACTTTGAAACAAAATCATTCTAATTCGAGGAACTGTTTTGTATGCATAAACTGTTTGATGAAAAAATAAATGACCTTTTATTGGTCATAATTTTCCCGTTCCTTCTTTTATTCATGGCATATTATGGCTTTGAATCTTCTTATGTGAATATGAAAATGTGGGAGAAAGCACCGGATTTTATGTTTTCTTCAGTATATGCTTACCGTGTTATTCCTAATTATCTGAGTGTTCAGGCTGGCGAAATTTTTACTGAAATTATAAATGGATTTCCGGGGCTAAAGATTTTTCTTTTAAAACACGGAAGCTTATTTTATCATAGTGTTTTTGTTGTAAACAGTCTGTTTTTTGTTTTGTCTTCAGTTCTTTTATATTTGATTTTTAAAATTAAACCTTCAGTTTTTTTTCAGGATATTAGAATAAAAAGGCTTGCGCATTTGTTGGCAGTGTTTTTTATTGTGATTACACAATATGTGCCGACAAATTGTGATATTATTGCAATCTTCTTTTATCTTCTCGGAATTTTATTAAGCTTAAGATATTTTCAATATAAGAAGATCAGTGATTTTTTCTTACTGCTTGTCTTAGTTTTTGTCTCTACTTTTGTGAGAGAAACAGCTTGTCTCAATATTGCTTTCTTTGCAGCTCTTTTTGTAAATATAAGGAAACTGGATCTTACCTGTATAAAGGAAACAGCTTTTCTTGTAATAGCTTTTTTGACGGCTTATTTAGGGCTGAAATTTTTCATTCCCCAACATATTTCCTTCGCGGAAGGAATTTATTTAGTTAAAAATTTTACAAGTCCTTTTAATTTGGCAGGTTTATGCTTCGGAATTTTAGGTCTGTATTTTGTGTTTCAGCTTTGCACTCCGGACCAGCAAATTATTTTAAAAAAATATCTTCTTTTTTCCTCTCCTTATATGGTGATGATTGCTTTTGTGGGGCTTTTCTGGGAGACAAGACTTTTTATACCCTTACTCCTGACCGGCTTTGTGGTAGCTTCTCATGAGTTGAAAAAATACCCTTCTGTTTCATGAGTATCCTGCACCCATATTATCTTATTGCGATTATTTATATGATGATTTTCAGCTTTCAGGAAGTGTTTTCCAAGAGAGTTGATAAAAAATGGCTTTGGTTTTTAGGTATATATCTTATGATTGTGGCTGGGCTTAGAGATCAGGTAGGACCAGATTATGGAAGTTATCGTGGGATTTATATCTATTCGGGAACAAAAGATTATCTAAGCATTTTTATGAAGGCGCTTAATAGAGAAGGACCGCAACCTATGGAGCTGGAATGGCTTTTTGTATTGATCAATAAGATTCTGCTCAATGTTTTCAATGCGCCTTTTTACATGCTTACCTTTGTAATTGCCATATTCACGATTTTTTTTAAAATAGATTACATCGAGGATAATACTTTTTATCCGTTTACCTTTATGTTGTTTATGTTCATTCCCGGTTTTTTTATTGGAGAAAGCGGACAGATCAGACAGTGCCTGGGTTCATTTATAGTCTATTTTGCCATTAAGTTTATTAAACAACGGAAACTATTTTATTACCTCTTATTCATTTATATAGCTGCCGGGATTCATAATGTGTGTTATCTGTTTCTACCCATGTACTGGCTGGTTCGTATTCCTCTGAATAAGACCTGGATGCTGATTCTTATAGTTGTTTCTGTTATCCTTTCTCCTTTTGAAGTATATCGTGTTTTCGGAGATTTTTTAACGAATATTGCTTCTCAAAGTGAACTGGTGGAAGGTTTTAACGGATATATTGATGAAACAGTACAACGATTGAACGGAGGATTCGGAATTCCTGAGGTCATGATGGCTATTCTTACTTTTTTCCTTTTCTTTTTTGATACAAAAATGAAAGAAAAGTTTCCGTATTATGAATATCATAGAACCTATGCGGTTATAGGGATTTGCTTTTATTTTATTTTTAGGAATAACCCTATTTTTTCTTCGCGCTTGGCGGGTGCTTTTATTGGCTTTTCCTATATCATTATTCCAAATGCTATGTATGTGGCTTCTGAGAACACCAAAAAAACAATTTATACTTTTATCATAGCTTTGGTTATGTTTAACTTTATTGTTTTCTCGAGTTTTAAAAATATTGTGAACGGTAGATTTACTATTGAGCAGTACAAAAATCATCTCTTACCATAAATTGCTGCTTTTGGCTTTAAATAGGGCGATACGTAATGTGTCGCTTTTTTTATTTTGCTTATTTGGGTTAAAATTAATCTTGAATTAATTGTTTCTGTGTAATATTATTATATTTTTGCATCCAAGCATGAATGATGAATAATTTATTAGTAAATGTATATGTTTAGTTTTTATTTAAATTAAATATATCAATTTTTAATTATTAATAATTTTTACCATTTATGATTTTAAAACTTGTAAAATTCACTTTATTGAGAATAATAAGTTTGAAGAACACGGAACTTATTCGTTTGATAGCCGCATTCACAATGTGCCTGATTCCTGTGTTTTATTTTTCTAATGTGAAAAATGACTCCTTAAAATTGGAAATTTCAAAAGAGATTAGGTCTGAAAAAGGAATCTTAAAAAAACAATATTCTAAAACTTTATTGAAAGATTGGACGAAAGCACCCAATAGTTATACGTTTGATCCTAATTCTTCTTATGGCGGTATTTATATTCCAGTGAAAAAAGCATATGCTGTTTGGCAGACTAATACTTTTTTTGGCGCTTCCGGAGTGCCTTCTGGTAATGTTACGGCAGATGTTTTGTGGGAAGATATTCACGGGTTGATAAAAGCAAATACAAATTACAGCCTGGAAATAATTGGAACCGGAGAAGATGCAAAGATCAAAATTCCCGTTAATAAATCGAAAGAAGGCAATGCTGTAATTGCGTTTAGGGTAAATGGCGTGATTTTTTGGTCTTGGCATGTCTGGGTGACAGAAGATCCGGGTAATGGATCAACTTATAAAAGTTTTCCGGGAGTTAAAAGAAAAAGAAATGATGGAACTGTGGAGGTAATTCCTGATTCAGAATGGAAATGGATGGACCGGAATTTAGGAGCTGTAAGCAATTCTATCACAGGAACAGAATGGAATAGAAATGGAGGATTGCTTTACCAGTGGGGAAGAAAAGATCCTATTCCTCCTTTGGTAATGAAGGGTGGAGATTTTTATGAAGTTTCAGGCACGGCAGGCAGAATCCGGCACCGTGGAGCAAAAAATTTTGATAATGCAACCAACTTTGATAATCTTAGGCAGTTTGTTTTGCTTTCAAATGCTACGGTGAATAATAATATTCAGCTTGCTGTAAAAAATCCATTAAGTTTAATTTATGTAAACAAGGACGATAATTCGGGACCTGCGTATTACAATAATAATACAAATCTGATGGTAAACTGGTTTGGAAAATCTTCCATGTTAACGGATAATAAACTGCCTGAGCTTAATTTATGGTCAGATAATTCCGAAGGGAAAATCATAACAGATTACAATAATCCGGATAATGCAGCGGTATACAAAGATAAGTCATTATTTGATCCTTGTCCGAATGGGTGGAGAATTCCTTCCATGTTAACGGCAAATCTGGCTTCCCCGTCTTATGTAGATGATATTCGTGTAGATTTTTCTCCTTTTGGAGTGCGAACAAGTTTAGGAAAAGATGTATTCGAATCAAACGGATATCATATTATAAAACCCAACAATACAAATGTTCCTTCGTTTTTGCAGGGAGTAAAAGTATATCCTAATTTAGGTTTTGATTTTTCTAATGTGGGTGGGATGAACATGGGTGTTTTCCCGGGAAGCGGGCAGTTGGCAATAGATTCACAGGGAGGTCAATATACAGATCAGCATCATATGGGATTGTGGACGGCAACGATGGCAAGACATTTTGATACTACTCCGGCTGTAGGGGCAAGATCAATGTTTATGATCTCAGACCAGTATCAGGCTGATGTGCCGGATCCTTCCAAGCCTAATATTAAAGGAAAATATTGGTATATGCCAACGTCTACAGTGAAAACATCGGATGCGAATGCTTGCAGATGTATAAAGGATCCATTATATGTGATCGATGATTATGATTTTCCAACCGAATATTTCAATGCAACTGTTGAATATGCAGAAGGTTTAAACAATCCCAATACCTATCAAATAGTAAAATCTAATTCTTTATCTGCCATTGAGATTCCTGTAAGTAAGGCGTTTTCTGTACAGAGCCAGTTGCTGGGAAATGAAACAATCTTAAATGCAGCGAGCTTTAATAATTTAAAAGCTAATGTTCTTTGGATAACCAATACTTCTTTAATAAATACGGTAACAGTAACAAATCCTTCTCCGGGGTCAGTTTCGGAGTTAAATAATTCAAAGATTGTTGTTAATATCAATCCTAACCAGAGTGGTAATGCAGTTATAACGCTGCATAACGGAAGTATTACAAATCCAGTATACTGGTCGTGGCATGTTTGGGTAACAGATACTGCCTTGGGTACTTATAATTATACTACTGAATTGCCGGATGCTACGGCTACTAATTATGTAAACTATATCCCTAAAGGAGATGTTTTGAAAACGGAATTTATGGATAGAAACCTTGGAGCGACTGATGCTTTTCCCCAGGTTGCCGATCCTTTGACTCCGACAACGGCGGAACTTTCAAAAATTCGTGCATCAACAGGATTGCAGTATCAGTGGGGAAGAAAAGATCCTATTCCTTCATTTCAGAATGCAGATAACAGATCGACTTATAATGTTTTTTTAGGAAGTGTTTCAGGCAACGGCAGTGTTGCTTATACTACCCTTACTCCTACTGTTTATAATGATCTTTCAGGTAATTACATTGTGCCTTATAATACCTATTCGAATGTATCAAATGCAAATGTTTTATCTACCGATCGGCCTTCGCAAAAAATTGCAAAAATAATTTCTTATGCTGTAGGACATCCTTTGATATATATGATTCCGAGTAGCTTTGCTTCTTATAATTCTTCCGTGCCTAACTATACAAATGGAACAGACTGGCTTTCTGTAGAGCCTAATCTTGCCGCAGATAGATGGGGAAGAGGAGGCAAAAAATCTCCTTTTGATCCTTGTCCGGCTGGATGGAGAATTCCTGACCTGACTGGAATTGCCATAGTGAGCAATAAAGATTTCGGCATCTCTCCGTGGTATAAAAAAGATAAGAATGTGGCGACAAGTTACAGCGTGGTTAATGATTATTTAGGAACCAGGGTTCGAAACAGTACTTCTACTACGGTAGGCTATATGTATAATGATGCCAGTTACCAGGTGGGTAATTATCCAAACTCCGGGTCTAGAGGTTTTAGAAGTGTAACAGCAAATCAGTCTGCTCAGGGAACATTTAATGTAAATAACTTTCAGTATCCTGGAATATGGACGGATGCCCTTAATTCCAACTATATCGGAAGAGCAGTTAATATTCTTTTTGATGCTGCATCAAGTGCAAACCGGATGATTGCTTTTCATGACAATAATGATCCTTACTTCGGGATGAACTGCAGATGTGTAAAAATGAAATTTGATCAGAATGGAGAGGAATTAGGATCAATACCTAAAAACACGGTATCTGCCGGATTGGGAAGTCCTCCCGGGAATTTGACAACAACGAATGTAGATAAAAAAGATGATGCAGTTGTTTTATATCCTAACCCTGTTCATAATACTTTGTTCATAAAAGGAGGTGCGGGTAAGCTGTATCAGTTTCAGATATATAATGCAGCGGGACAGCTTGTTTTGTCTGGTCAGTTTAAAAATAATCAGGCAGACGTCTCCGGTCTTTCTCTTGGAGTTTATTTAGTTAAAATCAATAATTATGAAACGATAACGAAGATTATTAAAAGGTAGTTTAGCATCTTATATATTTAGGAGAAACATATAGTACTAAAATGTTTTTAAATTCATACTTTTGATTAAAAGGAATGTATGATTAAAAACAAATTCTGTATGTTTCTTTTTTTGTGGAAATTCCTCTAAGTAATGACAGTGCTAGAAAAAATTATTTCTCGTTTCAATAGTAAGATTTTTATTTATTTTCTCATTGCAATAACAGCAATTTACACGCTGGTTTTTACTTTTTTACATAATATCCGTTCAGATGGCTATATTTTAGGGGATTGGCTGGTAAATTATCAGGATGGAGGTTTTAAAAGAAGAGGCTTGTCCGGAAGTTTCTTTTTCCTTTTACAAGATATTACAGGGATAAAGCTGAATATTCTGGTTTATTGTTTTCAGGTAATTATCATCTCATTATTTTTTTATTGGTATTTTAAATTGATACAATATAAAGAAGCAACCTTTCTTTATCTTTCTCTATTGCTTTCTTCAGTAGGTTTTGTCGGCTTGCTGAATTGTGTGGATTACGTTGGAAAAAAAGAATTTATCATCTTCTTTTTATTTGCTGCGTTTGTATATTCAACAGATAATAATAAGCTTACCAGAATAAAAGAGTTTGGATTTTGTTTGGCTCTTTTCATATCTACACTGTTTCATGAAGTCACCTTGTTTTTTATCCCTTATTTTTTGATAACACTATACCTGAAAACGGGAAAGGCAGAATTAGGGAGATATTTGAAATATATTCTTGCGGTATTTATCCCTGCTGTTTTACTTTTGCTCTTTGGAAAAGAAATCAATGAAGGGCAGTCTTTGAATATTTTAAAAGAAAGAGGAGTCGTTTTTACCCGGGGAATCTTTTTTTGGGATATAGATGAAAGACAATATATTTCAGACCATTTTAAAGAATATAGATTGTATTTCTTGAGTGTAGGAATAAGTGTTTTTCATATAGGGTTTTATTTAAAATATCTAAAACAACGAAAGGTATTGTCTATTTTACTAGTCGGTGCTTTCCTGTTTTCTCTCCCTCTTTTTTACTTGGCTATTGATTGGGGAAGATGGATGTATATTCATATGATTTTTGTAATTATTCTTTTCGCCTTGTTTTTGAGGAAAAGTAACTCTGTGTATGCTTCGGAAGTAATCATTCTGAATAAAAAATTTTACGTCACCCTATTGATTATCGTTATTTCATTAGTGTACCGCGTAGAGATGTCAGGAAGAGGATTTACATTCGAAGGATTGCTGTATAGAACTTGTATTGCTCCTTTGGAATTATTAAATAAAATGCTCTAAACAGACCTATATAATAAAAAAGCTTTACTTTTGCAAAAAATTTTTAGAATGTCGAAGAATTTAGTAATCGTCGAGTCACCGGCAAAAGCAAAAACTATTCAGAAGTATTTAGGTAAAGATTTCGAAGTGAAATCCAGCTTCGGACATATCCGGGATTTACCTAAAAAAGGAATGGGGATTGATTTGGCTACCTTCAGTCCCGATTACGAGGTTTCTGCCGACAAGAAGAAGTTGGTAACAGAATTGAAAGCCGCTGTGAAAAAAGCCGAAATGGTTTGGCTGGCTTCCGATGAAGACCGTGAAGGAGAGGCTATTGCATGGCACTTGGCGGAAGAACTGAAATTAAAACCGGAAAACCGGAAAAGAATTGTTTTCCATGAGATTACTAAAAATGCCATTCTAAAATCAATCGAAAATCCTAGAGATATAGACCAGAACTTAGTCAATGCTCAACAGGCAAGAAGAGTGCTGGACAGAATCGTAGGTTTTGAGATGTCTCCGGTTCTTTGGAAAAAAGTAAAGCCGGGATTATCAGCAGGAAGAGTACAATCCGTTGCAGTAAGATTAATTGTTGAAAGAGAGAAAGAAATCCGTGAATTTGTGCCAAAAGCAAGTTTCAAATTGGACGGAATTTTCTTAAATAAAGCTGAGCAGGAGATTTCAGCGAAACTTAAAAAAGATTTCGACAAGGAAGAAGATGCAGAAAAATTCTTAGAACAGGCAAGAACTGCCGAATTCAAAGTTTTAAATGTTGAAACCAGACCGGGAACACGTTCTGCTTCTGCACCTTTTACAACCTCTACATTGCAGCAGGAAGCTTCTTCAAGATTAGGGTATAACGTAACCAACACGATGCGTCTTGCACAAAGATTGTATGAGGAAGGATACATTACCTATATGAGAACGGATTCGGTAAACCTTTCTCAGGAAGCTATTGATGGCGCAAAAAAACAAATTATATCAGAATACGGAGCAGAATATTCTTCACCAAGAAATTATACCACAAAATCTGCATCAGCACAGGAAGCCCACGAAGCCATTCGTCCGACAGATTTTGCGGTGACAAGTATCGGAGATGCTCAGTTAAACAGATTATATCAATTAATTTATAGAAGAACATTAGCTTCTCAGATGGCCAATGCTAAAATCGAGAAGACGGTCATTGAAATTGGTAACGCAAAACTTCCTCAGCATTTTGAAGCACAGGGTGAGGTGATCATTTTTGACGGTTTCCTAAAAGCTTACGGAATCGTAAAAACTGAAGATGATGATGAAGAAAGCAATGAAAAATTACTTCCGAAAGTAAACATTGGAGAAACTTTAGGCTATAAGAAAATTACAGCAACAGAAAAATTCACAAGACCAAGCGCAAGATATACAGAAGCAGGTTTGGTAAGAAAGCTGGAAGAATTGGGAATCGGTCGTCCGTCAACGTATGCACCGACTATTCAGACCATCCAAAACCGTGAATATGTTGACAAAAGAGAAATTGAACCGCAAACAAGAGAAGTGGTGAAAATTTCTTTGACAAAAGATAAAATTAAAAAAGAAATCCTTGAAGAGAAATTCGGAGGGGATAAAAATAAATTCGTTCCTACGGATACAGGTGAAGTCGTAAGTGATTTCTTAACAGATAATTTTAAAGAAATCCTGGACTACGGATTCACGGCGAGAGTAGAAGAAAGCTTCGATGAAATTGCTAATGGTGACCAGAAGTGGAAAGAAATGATGACGAATTTCTACTCAAAATTCCATCCGAGAATTGAAGATGTAGAAGAAAATGCAGACAGAGCAACAGGAGACAGGCTTCTAGGTGTTGATCCTAAAACCGGTAAGAATGTTCATGCAAGAATCGGAAGATTCGGAGCAATGATCCAGATCGGTGAAACGGATGATGAAGAAAAACCAGTTTTCGCGTCCTTAATGACGGGACAGAATATTGCAACCATTACTTTTGAAGAAGCGATGGAATTATTCAAGCTTCCATTTGATTTAAATGAAGTTGACGGACAGCCGGTTTCGGTTGGAGTGGGAAGATTCGGGCCTTATGTGAAGTGGGGCGAAACTTTTATCAGTATTCCGAAAGGTGAAGATCCGCTTTCAGTAGATCAGAAACGTGCGGAAGAGATCATCAATGAAAAGAAAGTGGCAGATGCCCCGATTGCAACTTATAAAGGTGAACCTGTAACAAAAGGAACTGGAAGATTCGGACCATTTATCAAATATCAGAGTATTTTCGTCAATGTTCCAAAGAAATATGATTTTGAAAATCTTTCTCAAAGCGATATCAATGAACTGATTGATGCCAAGCTGGAAAAAGAAGCAAACCGATATATTCAACAGTGGGAAAAAGAAAAAATCTCCATTGAAAACGGAAGATGGGGGCCATTCGTAAAATTCGGAAAAGCAATGTTTAAAATTCCGAAAAAAGCAGATGATACCAAATATGAGAGCGAAGAATTGAAAGACGTTTCTCTTGATGAGGTTAAAAAATGGATTACTGCCCAGGATCCGAAAGCTTTTGCGGAGAAAAAGAAACCTGCTACGAAGAAAGCTGCTACGACTAAAAAGGCGACGACAGCGAAAAAAACAGTTGCCAAAAAGAAATAATTTAATGTTTAAAAAACACCAACAATTTGTTGGTGTTTTTTTCAGGTGTTTCGGGGCGGAGGCAAAGCCTCCGCCCCGAAACACCTGAAAATTCATAAATACCCTAAAGTGCGGGACGGTCAGTTTACAAGCTTATATTAAATTAGCTTTCAAATAAATGCAATGGAAAAACCTTTCACGCGTAAAGAATTTCTAAAAACTTCAGCTTTAGGAATGGCTGCTGTGTTTTTCGGATCATCATTTACAGGCTTATTATCTTCAGAAGAAGAACCCTATTTCAACTTAAAACCAATTGGAAGGCAACTTGCTTTGGAAGGATATTACATTTGGTGTAGCTCTCCGATTTGGGGTGAAGACGGAAAAGTACATCTTTTTTATTCCAGATGGAAAAAAGAAAAAGGAATGGGAGGCTGGCTCAATGGCTCAGAAATTTGCCGGGCAGAAGCCAATTCTCCGTTTGATCAGTTTCAACACAAGCAGGTGATTTTGGCTCCGCGAGGTGAAGGTTTTTGGGATGCAACGACTTGTCATAATCCATTAATTAAAAAAGTTGGTAAAGAATATTTACTTTTTTTCATGGGAACTTCCAATGGGAAAACAAATACCAAAAGAATCGGATTGGCTGTTTCAAAAAGCCTTGACGGAGAATGGAAAAGACCAGATCAGCCTTTACTTCTTCCTGGAAAAGAAGGTTCGTGGGATGATCATTGCACAACGAATCCGGCTTTTGTAAAAGGAAATGATGGAAAATACTGGCTGTTTTACAAATCCTGGAATACGCATGAGTATGAAACTCAGAAAGGACCAATTCGTGGAAACCGGAAATATGGATTGGCAAAGTCAGATTCTCCATTTGGACCTTACGAAAAGGTTGCAGAAAATCCGGTGATCGATTTTTCATCGTTACCCAATAATGTTCAGCTTGAAGATGCTTTTGTCTGGAAACAGAAAGGAAAATATCATATGATTGCCCGTGATATGGGATTTTTTAACCATGAATATGGCTTGCATTTAACCACAAAAGATGGCATTCACTGGACGAAGCCGGAAGTGGCCTATCTCAATATGAAAAGTTATATCACGGAACCCACTCCTCCAAAGAATCTGAACCGATTCGGAAGATTGGAGCGACCAATGATTTTACTGGATAAAGACGGAGAAACACCGAAATTTTTATTCGGAGCTACACAAGGCGGAGTATTTGAGACTTCTACAACTTTTGTTTTTGAAATTCTAAATTCTAAAATTTAGAACAGCTATATCAGGTTAATAATTCGTTATTTTTTTATCAATAAAAATAGGGCATGAGCTAAATTGATGAGGTTTTTTGTAAGTTTGTGAAACTAATGCAGACTATACATGAACTTTGAAGACTTTATTATTTCACCAAGAAATTTCAAAACCGAAAACTGGCAAATTGGAAATGAGATCACAAAAGGTATAAAGGAAGACAGTATTGTTCTTCTGTTTGTTTCGGATTATAGAGGAGCGAACGGTGATGCAGAGGTCCAGGATTTCACGGGAATCAGAAAAGAATTTTATAAATTGTCGAAACTGGATTTTGAGATCCCGATTGTGGATTTGGGGGATCTGGTTTCAGGGAAATCGGTTCAAGACTCTCATTATATTTTGCAGGAAGTTTTGTCGGCCTGTCATTATAAAAGAGCGATTCCGGTAATTGTCGGAGGTTCTAATGACTTTGCGTTTTCTCTTTTCTCCGCGTTAAACTTTCACACGAAGAATATTAATTATACTCAAATCAGCAACATTATTTCCCTGAAACAAGGTGAAGTAATCAACGAACATACTTTTTTAAGCAAAATTTTCGGCGCAAAGAATTTTTCTATTAAAAACTATCATCATTTAGGATATCAGAAGCATTTAAATGAGGTAGATTCCATAAGATTGATCAAAGAAGTGGAGTTCGATATTATCCGTTTGGCTGAAATGATGAATTCTACGGAAAAAACTGAACCTTTCTTCAGAAAAGCAGATCTGGTGACGGTAAATTGTGATGCGATTGAAAGTTTCGGCGAACCTTTTTCAATGAATCCACAGGTAAATGGCTTGAACCGGAGAGAAATCTGTGCTTATATGAAAGAGGTCGGTCTGAGTGAAAACTTAAAATCTGTAGGAATTTTTAATTATAATATTTATTCTGAAAATCAATTGAATCATCAGCTTTTGGCACAAATGGTCTGGTATCTGATTGAAGGAATCAATATTCAGAAGTCGCATCCGAAAGAAAGACATTACGAAGTGTTTTATGTGCTGGTGGATGATAGACAGTATGCCTTCAAACGCGATACATTCAGTAATCTTTGGTATTTCGGAGAGGATGAAAATATAGAAAACTGCATTCCCTGTTCAAGAAAAGATTTTGATGAAGCCAAAAGAGGCTGGCTGAACACCCGGCTCACGAAAATTTAATGTATGAAAAACGTTCTCTCAAAAGTTTCCATCATTGTTCCCGTTTATAATGTCGAAAATTATTTGGAAAAATGCCTGAATTCTTTGATAAATCAGACCTGTCAGAATATTGAAATTTTAGTAGTGAATGATGGAAGTACGGATGATTCCGGAAAAATTATCAATGATTTTTCAATACAGTTTCCGGAAAAGATAAAAGCTTTTCATAAAAATAACGGAGGACTGAGTGATGCACGAAACTATGGAATAGACCATGCATCCGGAGATTACATTGGATTTGTAGACAGTGACGATTATGTTTCTCCGACTATGTTTGAGGAAATGATTAACCTTGCAGAAAAGCATTCTGCTGAAATGGTTATCTGTAATATTCAGAAAGTGGATGAGAAGGGAAATGTTACTCAAAAACTGACACAGATTCCCAATATGCCGGAAAAAATAGATCTTGAAACACACTTTTCGGTATTTTCGGATATTAGTTACTTTGCCTGCAATAAATTATTTAAAAAAGATCTTTTTGACACCAAAAGATTTAAAAAAGGAATCTCTTTTGAAGATATCCAGCTGATTCCGCAACTGCTTCTGGAGTGTAAAACCATTGCTCATACCCAGGTTTTTCATTATCAGTATCTGGAACGTCAAAATTCTATTTCCAAAACCCATACTGAAAAAGGACTGGATATCCTTCGGGCTGTTAAGGACGTAGAGGCTGCTTTTGAAAAATCTATATACTCTCATAAGAGAAAAGAGCTTAAAAATTTTCAGATTTTAGAAGGTGTTTATACTTTTCTGGCCTACCTGGCTTTTGTAATAGATGAAAATTTATTTTATAAAATGAGTGCTGAGCTTGATGCTTTCAGGAAAAAAAATGATATTAAAATTAAAGATATATTGACTTATAGTCGTTTTGATAGAAATTATATTTTATCTTTGTCTGTAAGGAAGAAAATTTTTTATCTGCTGTTTTTTGCAGGGCAGAAAAAGCTGATACGGAAATTAATATAAACACAAATGCAGGTGAAGGTATTTTGATTTGGATACATTATTTAGTTCTTTAATACTGTAAGTGCCTGAACAATAAAGAATGCAGAGTTTTGAGCTGTTCTTAGTGGGGAAAGGAATTTCTATTTTTTATGTAAAAATAGGGTTAGGTTTCCTGTTTTCTTTTTTAATCACATTTTTTACAATTCCTACCATTATAAAAATTTCCAAAAGGAAAAATTTAATGGATGAACCGGGAATCAGAAGCTCTCATTTGAGAAAAATTCCGAATCTGGGAGGGGTTGCGATATTTTATTCTATTGGAGTATGTGCGTCTATTTTTGCCTATGAACTTTTTGAACTCTATAAGTTTTTATTTGCATCATTGGTTATACTGCTTTATGTAGGTATCATGGACGATATTGTGGTGATGAGGGCTTACAAGAAGCTCGTTGCACAAATTGTAGTATCAGCATTGATCGTGATTGGCTCGGATATCAGAATCAGAAGCCTTTTTGGGATCTGTGGTATTTATGAAATTAATTATTATGTGAGTATTATATTCAGCATCCTTACATTTATTGTGTTGATTAATGCATTCAATCTGATCGATGGAATTGATGGTTTGGCGGGAGGTTATTCTTTGATATGCAGCGCCCTTTTCGGAATCAGTTATTATCGTCTGGGGGAATATAATTACCCCTTGGTTGTTTTTTCTGCTGTAATTGTAGGGTCGGTTCTGGCATTTTTATATTATAATTTGTCCCATTATAGAGCCACCAAGATATTTATGGGAGATACAGGATCCATGTTGCTGGGATTCCTGCTTGCTTTTACCAGTATTTGCTTTATAGATATTTTTATTGATAAGACAGATCCTGCTGTACCCCGTTATCATCTGCCTACGGCTCCGGCTATTGCTGTTGCAATTCTTATTTTACCAATTGTAGACACTTTAAATGTTATGATCATAAGACTGGTGAATGGAACATCTTTGTTCAAGGCAGATAAAAACCATATTCACCATAAGCTTTTAAAGCTTGGTTTTACTCATAGAAGATCAACTTTTTATATTATTACTTACTATCTTTTCATAATAGTTATTGCTAATTCCCTGAGACATATCAATGTGGGTTCATTATTGATTATTGTTTTGTGTTTAGGGTTTATTGGTGCATATTTGCCAAATTTTATATACTATTTAAGAAATAGTGTAAAGAAATAGTTTTAATTTTTATTTTTGCAAACAACTTAAATCTGATGAAGAATTATAAAAATTTATTCCTTTTATTACTGACTTTTGTTATGACGTCTTGTATCACAACAAAAGAGGTGAGATATATGCAACCCAATGAGAGTTTGGTTATTAATGAAGAAGGCCTTGTTCCGTATAATATACCGGTATATCGGATTACAAAGAACGATATCCTTAATTTGAATATTATTACAACACCTAAAGGTGATGCCGCTCAGTTTTACTCTACATACAATACATCAGGAGGAACTAATGCCGGACAGGTTGTAAATAATGCAATGGCGAACGTTAATGGTAATGTCGGAAGAAACGGTGGTAACCTGAATTTTTACTTTAACGGGCTTAAAGTAGATTCGAAAGGAGATATCAATGTGTTTGGAATTGGTTATATAAAAGCTGAGGGAAGAACTATTGAAGAGGTAACTCAGGAAATCCAGCTGAAAGTAAATGAAAATTTTCAGGATGGAAAATCTGAAGTACGTTTAAATACGGATGGCATTACTTACTACATTCTTGGAGATGTAGAAACAACAGGAGTTACAGGAGAAAAAGTCGCACATAAAAATACACTTACCATTACAGAAGCACTTGCAATGAATGGCGGGCTTAACAGAACGGTTGACAGGAAAACTATTGTGATTCATAGAAAACTTCCGGAAGGAATCAAGATTGCCAAAATAGATCTTACCCGTGAAGATGTGATGAATTCTCCATATTATTATGTTCAAAACGGAGATGAAATTTACCTGAATACAAGAGCAAAAAGTTTGAATGGTTTTGGAAAAGATCCTGTACAGACTTTAACAACAGGAGTTTCTCTTCTTACTACGGCTTTGTCTATCTACTTACTCATAAAAACACTGTAATCATGATTCCTGAAAAATATGTAAGTCTTGCGAAAAATGATTCTTCAAAAGATAGAAGTGGAGCCTTTTCTTTATTTGATATAGAAAATTTCATAAGAAGAATCATAAGAAACTGGTATTGGTTTGTATTGATGTTTTTGCTTGGTTACACTCTTTCCTGGGTGTACAGTAAGTATTATGCACAAAATATCTATGCTTCCAATTTATCTTTAAGTGTTTCCAACAATACAGCAAGTTATTTTACACCTAATCAGTCTATTAACTTTATCTGGGGACAAGGAGGTAATCAGGACGGGGTTTATCTTAAAAAAATGCTTTTGTCCAGATCTCATAATGAGTTTCTGGTAAAGGAATTAGGGCTTTTTGTGAATTTTTCTACAAAAGGAACTTTGAAATCTACTTATTTAGACAAAAATGATTCTCCGGTTTTTTTAGAGATTGATAAAAAACATTTACAGCAGGTTAATTATCCTATTACCTTATTACCCAAAGGGAATAATTCTTACGAAGTTATTTTGCCAGAAGAAGGTCATTCAGGAAATTTATATAACTATGAGATAGAAGGATTTCAAAATATTGCCGAATTTCCTAAACCGGTTAATAAAATAATAAAGCTGAATGAATGGTATACTTCTCCTAATTTAAGATTTAAATTAGTACCCAATCCCGTTACTCCAAGCATAAAGCTGGATAATATTATTGTGAATTTAGAAACAGTAAACCAAACGGTAAACAATATTGTTTCAACCATTAATGTTGATTTTGATAAAGAAATCAATACCATTATGATTATTACAAAAACAGGGTTTAATCTGAATGGAACGGTTAACTTCTTGAATAAATCTGTTGCAGAACTTCAGAAGAAAAGATTGGCAGATAAAAATATTATTAACAAAAACACGGATATATATTTACAAAGCAGCTTGAACGAAATCAGAAAAAAGCTTGATTCAAGTGCATTGGTGCTGAACTATTTGAAGACTTCTGAAAAGCTATATGACATTAAAGACAGAGATGAAAAATCTTTGAATAAAATAAAAGACCTGGAGGCTAAAAAAGCAGACCTTCTAAGTAAAGTAAACTCACTGAATTCTATCAGAAATACAATTGATAATCAGAATTTCGACAGAATGATCAGTACTGGAGCAGCAGGATTTGAAGATGGTTTCTTTAGTGCTTCCGTGTCAGAGCTGAAAGCACTTTATCTTAAAAGAAGAGAGATGGCTTCTATCTATAAGCCAAATTCTGAGCCTATGATAGAAATCAACAGGCTTATTAATGAAGCTAAATCAGGCTCGTCAAATTCGTTGAGAAATTACTATAGCCGCTATTATGATGAAATTAGCAAAATTGATAAAGAAGTAGCATCTGCAAATGCTGATCTCGTTGCTTATCCTGAGAAAGAAAGAAAGTATCTTGATGCAGAGAGAGGCTATAACATGATTGAAGCTACTTATAACAGCTTATTGGGAAGACAGAATGAAGCACAAATGAAAGTAGCTACCAATCAGTCGGACATCACGGTGATTGACCCGGCTAAAAACTTGGGACAGTTGCCCATAGGACCAAATAAAAAAGGAACCGAGTTCGGAATAATAGGAGGGTTTTTATTTTTACCGCTGCTGTTTATTTTTGTGGGAGAAGTGCTGGATAATAAAGTTAGAAATATTAAAGAGCTTTTAAGCGTTACAAAAATACCATTACTGGGAGTAATCGGGAATAATAATAACGAAAATATGCTCACAGTTCTTCAATCTCCTAAATCTTCAGTTTCAGAAGCGTTTAGGGGAATAAGAGCAAATGTCAGATTTTTATTAGATGAAAATCAGAAAAGCAAGGTTATTCTGATTACCTCTTCTATTGGAGGAGAAGGGAAAACATATGTCTCAATCAATTTAGCTTCTGTTTTGGGATTAAGTGATAAAAAGACCATTTTACTTGGAATGGACTTGAGAAAACCTAAGATTTTTGGTGATTTTAATATAGATAATCAATATGGTATTTCCAATTACCTTACCGGTGAGGTTTCAATAGATCAGATTATTAATAGTACAAAGATTCCTAATTTAGATGTGGCTACTTCAGGACCTATTCCGCCCAACCCCTCGGAACTTTTGATGAGTAAAAGGAATATTGAGTTTATTGAAAAGCTTAAGGGAATGTATGATTTCATCATTATAGATTCTCCACCGGTGGGATTAGTAGCGGATTCTTATGAATTGATGAAATATTCAGATGCTAATATTTATGTAGTTCGTCATGAATATACTGAAAAATATATGCTCAAAATGATTACAGAGAAATACCATAATCAGGAAGTAGGCAATTTAGGGCTTGTTTATAACGATTATAATACAAGACAAGGGTATGGTTACGGCTACGGCTACGGTTATGGCTACGGTTATGGCTACGGCTATTTTGATGAAGATAAAAACTATAGAGAACCATTATTAATCAGAATAAGAAATAAAATACAGCAAATATTGGGAAAGAAGTAATATTTTAGCAAGTTGTAACAGATGAATTTTTGAAATGAATTTCTTCTTTATGCAGAAAAAGAAATATTTTGAGGACTTTGTCGTTTACTTTATAACAAATTATGTTTTTTTGTTTATTTTTAACTAAACATTAAGAATATCATTAATATAAAAATGTTTTATATTTGCAAAAATTAATTTTTAAAATAACCATAAATCCATATTCTTTTATGAATAAAAAATTATTGTTTAGCTTTCTTACCGTTATGGGAACAATGGTAAGCATGAAGGCACAAAGAAATGAATTGGGAATCCGACTGGGGATGAGTAACCTGGTAGGAGATGTAGGAAATACCAATTATATTTTACAAAAACCGTTGAGTATGGATAGAGTTTCTGATTGGGGAGTTCCGTTTTATGGTGGTTTATTATATAGATTTAATTTTAACCCTTATCAAACCGTAAGACTAGATTTGGGATACAATCAAATTCAGTTCAGCGATAAAGCTGCTAAAGAGCAATATAGAAGAAGCAGGAATGCTTTCGGTAAAAATAATGTATATGAAGCCAGTTTGAGCTTTGAATATAATTTTTTACCAATAAATAATGAGCAGATGAGTATGTTGAGCCCGTATATTTTTGCGGGAGTAGGTGCTATTATGTATGATGCTCCGAAAACTACTTTAGTACACGATTTCAGAAGAGATGCGGACGGAGTAGCACAAGCGCCGATTAATGAAGAAGATTTTACAACTACTGCAGTGTATTCTACAGGTAAAAAAATAGCGATGGCAGTTCCGTTTGGAGTTGGTTTGAAATACAAATTCAATCACAATTGGGCTATTTTTGCAGAAGCAACCTTCAGGCTTACACTGACAGACCAGTTAGATTATAGTAAAGTTTTGCCAAAAGATGTAAAATCAACATATAACTCTGATATTTTATCTCCAGGAGGAGGTTCGCTGTTAGGAACAGGGAATTATTATATTGTTTCTCAGGAAAGAGAAGCTGCTTACAAAGGAACTAGAACGATTGGAGATGGAGAATCCAGAGATTGGTTGAATACTTTTAGTTTAGGACTTACCTATTCTTTTGGAAGACCTCCGTGTTATTGTGATTAATTAAAATATGTCATTGTTAAAAGATAAAATAGATCCCGAAAATCTCCCGCAACATGTTGCCATCATTATGGATGGAAACGGAAGATGGGCAAAATCTCGGGGAGAAGAAAGAACATTTGGTCACAAGAATGCCATTGATGCGGTAAGAAATGCTATTAATGCTTGTAACGAGATTAACATCCCTTATTTAACCCTCTATACTTTTTCCTCGGAAAACTGGAACAGACCGGATGACGAAGTAAATACATTAATGAATTTACTTATGGAAACTTTATTGCTTGAAGCCGAAGAGATTTTTAGCAAAGGGTTAAGAATGCACGTGATCGGGAATTTAGAAAAATTGCCGCCACTTCTAAAAGATCAGCTGTTGAGAGTTATAGAACTCACAAAAAATAATTCAAAAGGGAATCTGATACTCGCAATTAGTTATGGTTCTCAAAATGAAATTTTGAATGCTATAAAAGAAATCAGTGCCGATGTGAAAGACGGAAAACTTGATGTAGATAGAATAGATGAAAAAACATTTGAAAGCTATTTGTATACAAAAGATTTTCCACCGGTTGATTTAATGATTAGAACAAGTGGAGAAGTAAGAATCAGTAATTTTCTACTTTGGCAGATTGCCTATGCTGAATTACAATTTTTAGATATACTTTGGCCAGATTTTACAAAAGAGATTTTCTTCCAGTGTATATTAAATTATCAGAATAAGGAAAGAAGATACGGAAAAACCGGAGAACAAATAAAAGTTCAGTAAAAGAATTAAGAAAAGAAAGACTACGATAAAATGAAGTTTAGATTATTACCCATCATAATGTTTGCTGCTTCTGCACATTTTTATGGACAAGTAACACCGCAGGATAGTACAAGAGTGAACTCTTCTGTACATGCAGAAAATCAAACAGGGACATATACATTAAAGGATATCGTCGTTGATGGGGTTAAAAAATATACACCCGCTCAAATTCTAAGATTTACAGGGTTAACGAAAGGAGAGTCTGTAGATATTCCGGGGCAGAAAATAAGTACTGCTGTTAAAAAGCTTTGGGATACCCAATCATTTTCTGAAGTGGAAGTATATGTGGAGAGCATCGAAGGAGAAACAATTGTTTTAAAATTCTATTTGCAGGATTTAAAAGAGCTTGGTGAGGTAAAATTTACAGGAAAAGGAATTGGTAAATCTAAAAACGAAAAGCTTGCTAAAGACAATAATCTAAAACCTGGAACTAAAATTACTCAGAATTTGGTTTCAAGTTTAAAAACAAATATCCCGAAAGATTACGTTAAGAAAGGATTTGCAGATGCTAAAATTACCATTAAGGATAAAGTAAATGCAAGTGATCCTGCTTTAGTAGACTGGACGATTGAATTGGATAAAGGAAAAAGAATCAAAATCGACCATATTGAATTTGAAGGGAATAAAAGTGTTACCGATTCTAAGCTGAGGAAAAAAGCTTTCAAAGAAACAAAACAAAAAAGATTCGGAATCGGTGGGATTTTAAAATCTTCAAAATTTGTTGAAGAGAAATACCAGGAAGATAAACAAAGCCTTATTAGTTATTACAACTCTCTGGGTTATAGAGATGCTGCAATTGTTTCAGACTCTGTGTGGAGAAACAAAAGAAACAACTACGAGATCAATGTAAAATTGAGTGAAGGTAAACAATATTACATTGGAGATATTACGTTTACAGGAAATACAGTATTTGCAACAGAATATTTACAAAGAGTTTTAGGATATAAGAAAGGAGATATTTACGATGCGGTAGGGTTTAATAAAAAAGTAGGAGAAGACGGCGGTAAAGAAGACGATTCTGATATCAAGTCTATTTACATGAATAACGGATATTTATTCTCTAATGTGACTCCTGTTGAAAAATCGGTGGATGGTGATAAAATTAATCTCGAGATCCGTATCAACGAAGGTGAAAAAGCAACCTGGAATAAAGTAACTTGGAGTGGAAACGTAACGACTCATGACCACGTTATTCTTAGAGCATTAATGACAAAACCGGGAGAATTATTCAGAAAGTCTGATATTAAGAGAACTTATTTTGATCTTGCAGGGATGTCATTCTTTGACCCTCAGCAAGTAGGTCAGGAGATTCAGCCAAATCCACAGGATAATACTGTTGATATCGGTTGGAAACTTGTGGAAAAAGGATCTTCACAGGTTCAGTTGCAAGCCGGATATGGTGGAAATAGTTTCATTGGAACATTAGGACTAACGTTTAACAATTTCTCATTAAAGAATTTCCTTAAATTTAAAGACTTTAGACCTGTACCTCAAGGAGATGGGCAAACATTGTCTATCCAGGCACAGGCAGGACAATATTTCCAGAACTATGGTATTTCATTTACAGAACCATGGTTATTCGGAACAAAACCAACGGCACTTTCTGTAAGTTTGAATACTTCAAGAGTTAATTATAGTGATGGCTACGGAAATGATCAGAAATTAAATATTTTTTCCGCTTCAGTGGGGCTTAATAGACGATTGAACTGGCCTGATGATTACTTCTCGGTGTATACTGGTTTACAATATCAGAAATATAAATTCAGCAATTATCCTTTTGAATTTGGAGATAGTACAGAGTATTATGGAAATGCAAATAACTTCAGTATAAATTTAGGATTAAGCAGAAATTCTGCGGGTATTGATCCTATTTTCCCGACAGTAGGTTCAAATGTAGAACTTACAGCTAAGTTTACACCACCATATTCATTGTTTAGTAACAAAGATTATTCAACAATGAGTCCGGTAGACAAATATAAATGGATGGAATTTTATAAAGTAAAATTCAAAGCAGATATTTATAACGAAATTGCAGGAAAACTTGTGTTAAGATCTTCTGCAGAGATGGGATTCATGGATGGTTATAACAAAGAACTTGGTGCGCCGCCTTTCGAAAGATATTATGTGGGAGGAACAGGTTTATTCGGAGGTAGATATGATGGTAGAGAGCTTATCCCGCTAAGAGGATACGAAAATGCATCTACCTACGGAGGAACAACTGAAGATATCACTCAACGAGGAGGAGGAACTATTTATAATAGATTTACTTTAGAATTGAGATATCCGATTTCAATGAGCCAGACAGCCAAAATCTATGCGCTTACTTTTGCTGAAGGAGGAAACGTATGGAACTCTTGGAGTAAGTATAATCCTTTCCAATTAAAGAGATCAGTAGGAGTTGGGGTAAGAGTATACATGGGAGCATTTGGACTTATCGGATTTGACTTTGCTTATGGATTTGATAAAACAATCAATTCTACAGAACCTTCCGGATGGAAGACCCATTTCTTGATGAACCAATCTTTATAATAATATGAAGAACTTTAAGACCATTTTCACTGTTTTTTTTCTGATATGTTTTGGAATTTCAAATGCCCAAAAAGTCGGTGTTGTTGATACGCAGGCTATATTAGATAAGCTTCCTCAATATAAAGAAGCAGAAGCAAGATTAAACTCGCAGATTGATACCTGGCAAACAGACCTTCAAAACCTGCAGGCGGAGTATGAGAAAAAAAGATCTGCTTTTGAAAATGAAAAAGTTTTATTGATAGGAGATCAGTTAAAGCTTAGGGAAAAAGAAGTAATGGATCTGGATAAAAATATCAAAACGACCACAAGTTTACGTTTTGGTACCAATGGGGAAATCAGTAAATTGAGAGCAAATCTTGTTCAGCCTTTCCAGGATCAGATTTGGAATGCAATTAAGACCATGTCTGAGAAAAATGGATTGGGCATAGTTCTTGATAAAAGTAATGACGTTAATGTTATTTTCCTTCAGAAAAGATTTGACTATACCGATAAAGTCTTAGATATTTTATTAAAAGGAACAACAGGAAAAGAGAAAAAGAATTAGAATTTCCTTAAAAAGTATAATTAAATTTGTTTTAAAATTAACTTTTATAGAAATTTGCAATCTTAAAAATTAAATTATTTATTTACCAATTATGAAAAAATTAAGTGTATTATTTGCAGCAATAATGATGGTTGTGTCTGTAGGTATGGCAAAAGCTCAAAAATCGGCTACTTTAAATGTTGCAGCTGTTCTTAATGCGATGCCTGAAAAAACTAAAGCAGATGCAGATTTGAAAGCATTCATCGATAGCAAACAAGCTGAAATTAAAAAGAAAGGAGACGCTGGTCAAGTAAAAGTAAAGCAATATACTGAAGAAGCTCCTAAAAAAACTGCTGAAGAAAACAAAGCAAGAGAAGCAGAATTACAAAAATTGCAGGAAGAAATCGCTCAGATGCAAGAAAAAGCAATGAAAGATAGCCAGGCTAAACAAGATGCTTTGTATGCTCCTATTGAGACAAAATTAAATGCAGCTATTGAAAAAGTAGCAAAAGCTAACACAATTGATTTTGTATTAGATGCTAATTCATCCGCTCTTATTTATAAAAACGGACCAGACATCACTGCTGATGTTAAAAAAGAATTAGGTCTTAAATAATTTTAGAAATTAACAAAGATTTATAAAATCAACCACCTCTATTCAGGTGGTTTTTCTATTTTTGCACAATGGGAAAAGAAGTATCAAAAACGGTTAAAATCCGTTTTATAGATTGTGATCCTCTTGGTCATCTTAATAATGTAAGATACTTAGATTATATGCTGAATGCAAGGGAAGATCATGTTGAAGAGTTTTATGGCTTTACTTACGAAGAATATACCAAGAAAACAGGTTGTACCTGGGTAACAATCCAAAACGAAATTGCCTACTTAAAAGAGGTAAAGTATAATACAATTGTAGTGATCACAAGTAAGACTATAGAAATTCAAGATAGAACTTCTAAAGTAGAATTGCTGATGAAAAGTGAAGACGGGAAAACAATTTATGCCGTTTTCTGGCTTTCCGTAATCTATTTTAATGTTAAAACAAGACGTTCAGAAGTTCAACCCCAGGAGTTGGTGGATATGTTTAGTAAATATCATGTAGAATTGGAACAAAAAGATTTCCAGTCTAGGGTGAAATTTTTAAGATCTCAAAACGCAAAAAACTCATAAATTAAATTATGAAAAAAATATTAGTAATAGGAAGCAACGGTCAGTTGGGAAATTGTATAAAAAAAGTAGCTGAGAGTTTTGATAATAAATACGAATTTACTTTTACAGACTCACAGACTCTTGATATAACAAATTCCGAACAAATACAAAGTTTCTTTTACGATAATAAACCGGATTTTTGTATCAATGCTTCCGCGTATACCGCAGTTGATCTTGCAGAGAAAGAACCCGAAAAAGCTTTTGCTGTAAATGCAGAAGGTGTTGCTAATATTGCAGAAGCCTGTGCTGAATTTAAAACTATCCTTATCCATGTTTCCACAGATTACGTTTTTGATGGAGAAACAAATCTGGATTATTCGGAAGATGATTTTACAAACCCGATAGGAGTTTATGGACAATCAAAGCTGAAAGGAGAAGAATTGGCTACAGATATTAATCCTAAAACAGTCATTTTAAGAACTTCTTGGTTATATTCAGAGTTCAATAAAAACTTTGTAAAAACAATGTTGAATTTGTTTTCTCAAAAAGAAGAATTAGGGATTGTTGCAGACCAGTTTGGTCAGCCGACTAATGCAAATGACTTGGCAGAAGCAATAATGACAATTATTGAAACTAAAAATAAAACATTTGGTATTTTCCATTTTTCAAACTATCCTGAAACCACCTGGTTTGATTTTGCAAAGAAAATTGCGGAATTTTCAAAAGCAGGTATTAAATTAAGCCAGTTAACAACAGAGCAGTATCCAACGCCCGCTAAAAGACCTAAAAGAAGTACAATGTGTTTAGATAAAATAGAAGAGATTTATAAAATAGAACCTAAACATTGGGAAAATAGTCTGGAAGATTGTATTGAAGTTCTTCAAAATAATGTATTACAATGAAAAATCTATTTATAATAAGTTTCATTACTCTTATTCAAATTGTAAATGCTCAAAATGTTTATCTTACCAAAGTAGAAAAAACACACGACAATACAGATCAAATCTTATTTAAAATAACTGATGAGATAAAAGATGCTTCATATTTAGGAGAAATAGAGGTTCAGGGTTTTTCAAAAGATGATGCAGCTGTATTTTCATCAATATATAAGAAAGCGAAAGAAATTGGAGCTAATGCCTTTTCATTAAAGCCTTTTGAAAATATTGATGGTTCGATTCAGCCATTCAATCCTTCTAATTATAAACTTAACCTGTATTTTATTTCAAGAGACAAGCTTTTAAATCAGACGGGAAATATTTATTTGTTTACCTCTTCAGATAAAGACCAAAAAATAAGTATTAATAGAAAAGACCTTATTCTGCCACCTAGAAGTTTTTTTGTTTTAAAACCTAAACAAGAAGAGGTATATGTAATTTCCACCAAAAAGCTGTTAGGATCTACTATAAAGTTACAACCTAGATCTAATGATGGGAATCAATATTTTCAAATGTCTTCCACCAAAATTAAATCTGATGATTCCGGAAGAGGAGGATTAAACCTAAAAAGCGGAGATATAGTTGGATTAGAAAAATCTTATGCGGAATTTTTAAGCATAATATATCAGGAACAGAAGCAAAGTAATTAAACTTTGCTTTTTCTTTTATTAAGAGCTTTATCCCGCTATCCACTGTATCTTTATGGGTACGGCCTTCGCTTTGCTCCGGCCGCACCCATAAAGGATGTCGTTTCTATCGGGGCTAAAAAATAATATACCACAATCTTTGGGCTCTCTCAGTATAAAAGAATATTCATCCTTTATGCCTTCATTCTTTAAAAATATTCATACAATCAGCCAGGGAGTTAGCTTTAAATATGAATTAAAAGTAAAGATTATGTTAAATAAACTTGTTTTGTAAAGGATAAAGGTTCTATCTTTGCCGCACTGAAAACGAGAGGTTAGTAGGTAAGCGCAGAAGGGCTTTTTGATAAGCATAAAGATTAAGAAACACTTTAAAAGGTAGAGTAGAAAAATCTTAAAATTTTTAGAAATAAAAGTTGTGGGGATTAAAAATTTTTGTATCTTTGCAGTCCGGTAAAACGGGAAGCGCAGGAGTGGATTGAATGATATGTAACAAGGAATTAAGGTCATCAAA
>Ga0308157_10001287_pt1 | contig 54483 bp, 33 predicted proteins | sample PhyBR1_FD_201035 | JGI IMG/M metagenome (GOLD analysis project Ga0308157, IMG submission 201035) | Phyllosphere microbial communities from UC Gill Tract Community Farm, Albany, California, United States - DLSLB.R1 | ecosystem: Host-associated > Plants > Phyllosphere > Unclassified | place: USA...
TACCAACAATGGGCGGACAAACAGCTTTAAATTTATGTTTGGAAGCTGACGAAAAAGGTATCTGGCAAGATTTTGACGTGAAATTAATCGGTGTTGATATCAATGCCATTAATGTAACCGAAGACCGCGAGCAATTTAAACAATTGTTATCAAGAATCGACATTCCATTTGCGCCTGCTAAAACAGCAACATCATTTTTAGAAGGAAAAGAAATTGCACAAGAATTCGGATTTCCATTAGTAATTCGTCCATCGTTTACATTAGGCGGAACTGGTGCAGCTTTTGTTCACAGAGAAGAAGATTTTGATGGTTTACTAACATACGGTTTAGAAGCATCGCCTATTCACGAAGTTTTGATTGACAAAGCTTTATTGGGTTGGAAAGAATACGAATTAGAATTGTTACGAGATAAAAACGACAACGTTGTAATTATCTGTACCATTGAAAATATGGATGCAATGGGAATTCACACCGGTGATTCTATTACTGTTGCACCTGCAATGACTTTATCTGACCGTACGTTTCAGCGTATGCGCGATATGGCAATAAAAATGATGCGTTCTATTGGTAACTTTGCCGGCGGATGTAACGTTCAGTTTGCTGTATCTCCAGATGAAAAAGAAGATATCGTAGCAATTGAAATCAATCCTCGTGTATCTCGTTCATCTGCATTGGCATCAAAAGCAACGGGATATCCAATTGCAAAAATCGCTACAAAATTAGCTTTAGGTTACACGTTAGACGAATTACAAAATCAAATTACAAAATCGACTTCGGCTTTATTCGAACCGACATTAGATTACGTTATCGTAAAAATTCCTCGTTGGAACTTTGATAAATTCGAAGGTGCAGATCGTACGTTAGGTTTACAAATGAAATCGGTTGGTGAAGTAATGGGAATTGGTCGATCTTTCCAAGAAGCCTTACAAAAAGCTACGCAGTCGTTAGAAATAAAGCGTAACGGAATTGGTGCAGACGGTAAAGGATACACTAATTACGACCAGATTTTAGATAAATTAGAGCATGCTTCATGGGATCGTGTTTTCGTGATTTACGATGCTATTGCATTGGGAATTCCGTTAAGTACTATTCACCAGATTACAAAAATCGACATGTGGTTCTTAAAGCAGTACGAAGAAATGTATGCTTTAGAACAAGAAGTTTCTAAACACACGTTGGCTTCATTGCCTAAAGATTTGTTGTTAGAAGCGAAACAAAAAGGTTTTGCAGACCGCCAAATTGCTCACATGTTACGTTGTTTGGAAAGCGAAATTCATGCATTGCGCGAACAAATGAATATTAACCGCGTTTATAAGCTGGTTGATACCTGTGCAGCAGAATTTGTGGCTCAAACACCTTATTATTACTCAACTTTCGAAGCTGATATTGAAAAAGCAGATGGAACAACTTATTCTGCAAACGAATCTGTTCGTACTGATAAAAAGAAAATCGTTGTTTTAGGATCGGGTCCAAACCGAATTGGACAAGGAATTGAATTTGATTATTCTTGTGTTCACGGTGTTTTGGCAGCGTCGGAATGTGGTTACGAAACCATTATGATTAACTGTAATCCTGAAACGGTTTCTACTGATTTTGATACGGCAGACAAATTGTATTTTGAACCGGTTTATTGGGAACATATTTACGATATTATCCGTCACGAAAAACCAGAAGGAGTTATTGTACAGTTAGGTGGACAAACCGCTTTGAAATTAGCTGAAAAGTTAGACAAATATGGAATTAATATTATTGGAACAAGCTACGAAGCTTTAGATTTAGCTGAAGATCGCGGGCGTTTCTCTGAATTGTTAACCGAATTAAATATACCGTTTCCTAAATTTGGTGTAGCTACAACTGCAGACGAAGCATCGAAGTTAGCAGACGAATTAGATTTCCCTCTTTTAGTACGTCCGTCTTATGTATTGGGTGGTCAGGGAATGAAAATTGTAATCAACAAAAAAGAATTAGAAGAGCACGTAATTGATTTGTTAAAATCGATTCCTGGGAATAAATTACTGTTAGATTACTATTTGTCTGGTGCTGTTGAAGCAGAAGCTGATGCAATATGCGACGGTGAAAATGTGTACATCATCGGAATTATGGAGCATATTGAACCATGTGGAGTTCACTCTGGAGATTCAAATGCAACTTTACCTCCGTTCAATTTAGGTGAATTTGTTTTACAGCAGATTAAAGATCATACCAAAAAGATTGCAGTTGCTTTAAAAACCAAAGGTTTAATCAACATTCAGTTTGCAATTAAAGACGATACGGTTTATATTATCGAAGCAAATCCACGCGCGTCTCGTACGGTTCCGTTCATTGCAAAAGCATACGGCGAGCCTTATGTAAACTACGCAACAAAAGTAATGTTGGGTGCAAAAGTGACTGATTTTACTTTTAATCCACAGTTAAAAGGTTACGCGATTAAGCAACCGGTTTTCTCTTTCAACAAGTTCCCTGGTGTAAACAAAGCATTAGGACCTGAAATGAAATCAACCGGAGAAAGTATCTTGTTTATAGATAGCTTAAAAGATGATGCTTTCTACGATTTATACGCTCGCAGAAAAATGTACTTGAGTAAATAATCTTACTTATTAGTTATAAAAAAATCCGTTTCAATTAAGAAACGGATTTTTTGTTTTTATATATTCCTATTATTTTTTAATGATTTTGATAAACTGTGAACCTTCGGCAGTCATTACCTTAACCATGTAAGTACCAGAACTAAATCTAGAAAAATCAATAGTGATAGATTTACTTTCGTACTTCTGTTTGAAAACACGCTTACCGGTAACATCATAAATCTCTACATTTTCTAAAGGATCAATATAACTAATTACCAATTCGCTCTCTACCGGATTTGGATAATATCTCAATTGTTCCAAATCAAGATCATTCGTACCTAAAGTAGCTCCAACTTTAACAGCCGTTGGATAACTGTTACAAGAATTTGCATCAACAATAACTCCATAATAAGTAGTTCCATCAACCAATAAATCCGACGCATCTAAAGCATTCATTTTATTTATTGCATCATTATAACTTAAATACCAAACAATATTCGGCTGATTCATTACCAAATTAGCAACTTTTGCCTGATAGTTAAAATTCTGAACCAAACTTCCTGTAGGAGAAGATGGTCGCGAATTTACCTGTACCTGAACGCTTGTTCTGTTAGAAATACATCCGTACGATTCTATTGCCACATAATAATAACCGCTTGTTAAAACATAGGTATCAGGCAGTTTTGTAGTCGTTGTTCCGTTTAAATACCATACATACTTGGTAGTTGTTGATCCTGCCAAATATAAATCGGCAACAGTAGCACCATCACATAATTTAAAATCGGTCATTATTGGAGCTGTTGTTGAAACTACACGAACCGCAACTGCAATTCTTGGCGATTTACAAGGCATCATTTCCTGCTCTACATAATATGTGCCGTTGAAAAGCTGTGTATTCGCTGTAAGCGGAGTTGTTGCTTGTGCAGAATTATACCACTTAATTGACGCTCCGTTAATACCTGTTGCAACCAAATCGCCAACCGTAGCGGCATTACAAAATGCTTGTAGCATACTTGTCACCGGAATAGGTACATTGTTAGATACTACTATTTGAACTGCTTTTCGAGCCGATTCGCATAAATTGTAATTAAATGTACTGATATAATAAGTTCCGCTTGTTAATACTTGCGATTGGCTTAATGGCGTAGCTGCAGTTAAACTGCTGTACCATTTTAATTGCGAACTAGTATATCCTTCAATAGAAATATCGTTAATAGTTGCCACATCGCAAATAGCCAAATGACTTGTAACAAGTTGTGCATTTGGGTAAACATTTACTTTTACTGCAAATCTTGTAGTGCTTTCACATCCGTTTAATGTTTGTGACGCATAATAAGAAGATCCGTTAACCAACGTACTTGTATTTTTTAAAAGCGTGCCGCCAACAGCTGCTGTATACCATTTTATATTGGTTCCTATTATTTGTAAGTCGGATATTTTTGGTGCAAAAGGTTCACAAAATTCCTGAACACTATATCCTGATGGAATTGGCGTACTATTAATCACCACATTAATTCCTGTTCTTGCAAAACTTTCACAGCCATTAATGGTTTGCGATGCAAAATAATCTCCTGCTACTAATAAATCATTAGCATTTAAAGGTGTACCGGCAATAGCCGATCTATACCATTTAACATTTGTTCCACTAACAACCAAATTACTTACGGTTGCATTATTATTAATACAGAAAACCTGATTAATTGCTGTTGGTGTAGCAACATCGGCTGGTTGAGTAATGGTTACCGTGTGAGCCAATGTACAGTTATTACTATCGGTTACTACAACTGTGTAAGTACCTGCTGGAATTTGACTTAACGAAGACGTTTTAAATCCGTTTGACCATTGATAGATATAAGGAGCCGTTCCCCCTGAAACCGTTAGAGAAATACTTCCATCTGATAATCCGTAACAATTAACGTTTGTTTGCTGATGCGTAGCTGCTAAAATATCATGTTGAGTTATATCAACGGTTTCCGTAACAGTACATCCGTAATCATCTGTAACCGTTAAAGTGTACGCTCCTACTCCTAAATTATTTATAGATGAATTGGTCGACCCTGTTGACCAACTGTAAGTAAACGGAGCCTTACCACCAGTAACAACTGCTGTTACATTACCGTTGGATAATCCATTACAGCTGATATTTTTCTTGTTAAAACTTAAAGCTAAATTTGCACTAGCAACTACAGAAACTGTTTCGTTCACTTTACATCCAGTCGCATCGGTAACTGTTAAATTATAAGTTCCCGGTAACAAATTATTAGCGTTAGCAGTCGTGAAACCATTAGACCATAAATAAGTATATGGTTGCGTTCCGCCTGTAGCTGTTGCTATAACCGAATTTGTTGTGGCACCATTACAACCTGCTTTTGTTTGGTTTGTTGAAACAATCAATATAGTCGGTTCTGTAATTACAACAGAAGCATTAACTGTACATCCTTTTGCATCGGTTACTGTAACAGAGAAAGTCCCTGGTCGTAAACCCGTATTTGTAGCAGTAGTAATACCGTTATTCCAACTGTATGTATAAGGCGTAGTGCCTCCTATTACGTTCACGGCAGCTTCACCTGTATAGGTTCCATTACAACTAACATTTTTAGATGTAATTGCAGCTGTTAATATATTTGGTTGCGTTATAATAATTTGCTCGGTTTTTATACAGTTATTAGCATCTTTAACCTGAACATTATAAGTACCCGCTACTAATCCCGTAATTGTTGCAGTTGTTGCATTGTTGTGTGACCACAAGTAAGTAAATGGAGCCGTTCCACCGGTAGGAGTTACTTCGATACTCGCATCATTTCCGCCGTTACAACTAATATTTTTAACTTTTAAAGTGTTTGATATTACTACAGGTTCGGTAATTATTACGCTTTTGTTTCCTGTACATCCGTTTGCATCGGTTATAACAACATTGTAAGTTCCTGGTGCTAGATTACTTATAGCCGCAGTTGTAGATCCGTTCGACCATAGATAAGTGTACGGTGCGGTATCTCCTGAAACAATCACTGTTGCAGATCCGTTTGCCAGTCCGAAACAAGATACATTTACGGATGTGATCGTTGCATTAACTTCGGGCACAGTTAAAATAACTGTATTAGAATCTAAATGAGGTAAACAATTACTTTTTACTATAAGCTTATAAGTGTAACCGTTTAAACTTCTCGTTGCATTTGTTATGGTTAATGTATTTGTAGTGACACCAGAATAAGTAGCATCATTTACTAAATCGATAAAACCACTACCTGAATTAACCTGCCATTGATAACCAATTGCATTTATAGCAGTTGCACTGAATGAAGTTGAACCACCGATACATACCAACTTGTTTATTGGCTGTGTTGTAATAGTTGGTGTTAATGTAACCGTAAGATTAATTGTCGCAATTTTTGAACAATCGCCAGAAACTACTAAAACATAAACCAATCCACTACCCGATGAATATGCTGCTGGGTTTGTAATTGTATTTGTATTTTGTGCAACAGCATCAGCTTGATTTTGATAGTATTTAAAAATAATACCCGGAACAGAACTTATTTGAGATTGAACCGAAGTAAGATCAAAAGTTGCAGTAGTCGAAGTTGAACAGATATTTATAGAAGGATTCTGAACAGAAGCTAAAGGATTTTGATTTACAACTACTGTTCTAGAAAAAGTACAATTATTACTATTGGTAACATTAACGGTATAACTTCCTGATGTTGTCACTGTAATATTTGGCGTTGTAGCACCTGTTGACCATGAGTACGAAAGTCCGGTACCAGTAGCTGACGCTGTTAGTGTAGTTGATCCACCATCGCAAAAAGTTAGGTTACCCGCTATCTGAACATTTGGATCAACGCTTGAATTAATTGTAACATTTGCAGTACTTGTACAAATTCCATTCGTATTTGTTAAAGAGTATGTTCCACCACTAACAACAGTAATTGATTGTGTAGTAGCACCGTTTGACCAAGTGTTTCCGGTAGGTATATTAGAAGTAAGTGTTGCAACATCTCCAGGACACAAGTTTGAAGAGCTGGCAGTTATAGCTAAAGATATAGATTTATCAACAAACTTAAAAGCGCCAATTTGCCTGCAAGAAACCGTACTGCCATTTGGATCTTGATAACTGATACTATAATAATAGGTTGTTGTTGTATTAACTGTAACAGGCGAAGTTATTGGACTTGTTCCTGACAATGCATTGTTTGATGTTGTATGATAACTAACAGCAAAATTTTGATTGTTATTTAAGATCGAAGCAGACAACGTACTAAAATCAAACAACAAGGAGTTACTACATAAATTGATTTCTCTAGGCGCAGCTGTGTTAGCTCCTACATTTCCAGGAGGTAAAAAAGGATTTGGAGCAGTTGTGCTATTTAAAAAAGGATCATGCAATGTTGCGGTACCACCCCAAGTTAAACTAAAAGGTGCTACTCCGTTAAATCCTAATCCAACCCAGTTATCAATAAACAAATAATAAGTTTCGCCCGCAATAACATCCATATACTTACAGAAAGGAACATTTGATCCAGGTGCACCAACTGTATTGGTATTCGTCATGTTCAAGCCCGTGTTTCCATAAGTTCCCGCAGCATTACAGCGTATTGGCGTTCCAATATTAGCGCAACTTACATTGGGTCCAAAAACAGCCCAATCATAATCTACAGCAGCAGTAGGCGAAATCACAAAAGTTAAAGTTCCGCTTGTGGCAACTTGAAATTTATACCACACAGAATTATTCTCACCACCTGTTGACAAACATCCACCTAATGATTCATAAGTATTACCAAACCCAATTGGTGAATAATTTATATTTGAATTACCACAAATACTTAATGCAGAACTACAATCTTGTTGTGCATTAATTAAATTTGAAAGTAAAATAAATAATAAGAATGTAATTTTTTTCATATCAGTTTACTATAAAGTAAAAAATCATTTTTTTCTATTGAATTAATATTTCAACTTAATTTCTTATATTCCATTGAAAGTTTACCCAATTAATAATACAACGTTATAAGAATAACTTAAGTATTTGATAATATTAAACATTTTTGATAATTTTTTCCAAATATATAATTAAAAGAAATATAGTGTAACATATTATTATTTTTTAATAAAAAATGAGGTGTATAGATTACAAAAGGAGGTATATAAAAAAAGAGAAAACTTAGTTTTCTCTTTTTTGCTTAAATAATTTTATTTCATCTCCCTAATTACTTGAATGTATCCCGTTTTATATGGATTATTCAACATAAATACCGAATAAAAATAGGTGCCCGATGGCAGTATTTTACCATTATTATCCTGCCCGTGCCATTCGTTTCGGTAATCGTCTTTTGTGTAAACAGCATTTCCGTATCTGTTATAAATAATAAGTTTACTTGCAAAGTAGTCAGACAAATCTAAATAATCGTTCTCGCCGTCGCCATTTGGAGAAATACCTCTTGGAATTTCAAAATGCGGAAAGTTGGTATCTGAACATCCTGTACATCTTTCAACAGGATCCACAATATAGATCGAACTTATATTTACCGTATTTGTAAACAATCCTTTATGATCTTTTGGGACACGCAATTTAACTGTATAGATAACTTCTTGTTTTACATCTAAAGAATTAATTACATCAACTAAATCGCCAGTTCCTGATTTTCCATTTCCTTCCCACGTCATTTCTGTTGTTTGATGAGGCATTGGGTCGTTCACCTCAACATTTAATGCTTTTTGAGGTCCGTTATTAACAACTTTTATAGTATATGTTAAATATTCTTCTGTAAAAAATAGTTCTTTACCATCTGTTTTAAAAGCATCAATATCGGCAACAAACGCATCAACTGTAGCAGAACTTTTGTTATTTTTCATGTCTGTATCTTCTAAATCACCTTTAACTGTTGCTGTGTTTATATACTCGCCAGAATTTCCAATTCTACAATCTACAACTAAAGTTTCACTTTCACCAGGAGCTAAAGAGCCTATAGTCCACAATCCGGTAACGTTATTATAAGTTCCTCTTGAAACAGTAGAATCAACATAAATTAATCCTGTTGGAAGTAGTTCTGTAACAGTAGCATTAGGTTCTGTGAAATACGGATTTAAATTGGTAACCGTGATTGTAAAAGTGATATCTAAATCATCTTGAAAAGTACGTTCCTTGATAACTTCTAAGTCAGAACAAGGTATGACTTCCACATCTAAAGCAATAGATTTACCAGACAAGCCGCAATCTCTTCTCACTTGAACAGTATATGAGCCTGATTCGGTAACAATTAGTGTGTTTTTTGTTGTTGTTTGATATTCAATCTCATCTTTATGCCAAACATACTCGCTGTAACCCGCTTCAGCTTCTAACGTTACACTACAATCGTTATTTCGTTTTGCATATACTGGTGGATCTGCCGCTTCACCAAATGAAGAGAAAAATGCCGACATAGAAAAACCACCGCCTTGCTGTACCAAACTTGTTGTTAAAGGCATAGCCGATGTTATTATTAAGTTTGCTGGATTGTTAATCTGTATGTTATCAAAAGTAATCAGATAAAATCCTGTAGTACCAATAGGAACTCTCAAATTACCTGTTACAACCTCTACATTCTGTCCGTTTACAAAAACTGGAACAGTATTACTTTCTATTACACAAAATCCAAAATAAGGAAGATTTCCGTTGGCATAATCTATAAATTTTGTTGTCTGAATATTTAACGATCCAGCACAGCCGCCAATTGGCAATACGGTAGATATATCGGTTTCACAATCAACCGCCGTACCTGAATAAACAATAACAGGATTTTCGGCATTAATCAATGATGAAGAAAACAAATCTATTCCGTTTCCATGATAAAAAGTATATGAATCTCCCGCTGTTGGTAAATTCATATTAAATGGAGGTCCAAAAGGCGTACCGTTTGGATTGAAGTTTTGCACATTTATAATTGTATTATCTCTTGTTGTTACAATAGTAGTTTGTTCTGATCCAAAACCTTGTACTGCCTGTTGTGGAGTTGGCGCAGTTCCCTCTCCTCTAACTACCAAATACCTAACACCTAATGATTGTAAAGGAGCTATCTGATCAAAAGTTCCATCTTCTCCGTTAACTCCACAGGTTTGTGGTATATCTCCGTAGCTACCGGTATTCATTACAACACGTTTATCGGCTGTAACTAAAGATCCTATTGGAGCATTAAACAAATAACTTTGTCCTTGATTCAGAGTAATAGTATTAGCCAAGAAATTAACTGTTGTATTATCCTCTGTAGCCATAACAGAATAGATTGGTGCGCCTGTGTTTAAGCCTAGAACAGATTCACGGTAGTAACCTACCCTAAATTCTAGTCCTAAACCTTCACGACCAAAACTTACCAACGAAGCGTTTCCTTTAATATTTGCAACCGAACTACCTGCGGTATCTGATGCAATATTGCGCAAGTTTACAATAACAGGGTGACTGGCTTCAATTATCAAACCTTTGTCATTTTCAATAAGATTTAATGCGTTTTTTGGAGAAGTTGCTATCGCGCCTGTAAAACGATATGACACCGGATTGTTTTCTGTAACGGTTAAGGTTGTAATAAATGTTCCATCACTTTTACTGATATCAACTGTTACTGTGATACCAGGTTCTACTGTACCAATTACAATTTCATTAGCATCATTCCAATATTGCCAAGGTGCCGGGGCAATATAGTGTTGAGTGTAGTATTGGGCAAAACTGTTGGTTGTGAACAACAGTAAAATTAGGAAATATAAATGTTTCATAAAATGTAGTGAATTTTAACAAATATAACATTAGTTTTAACAAATTCAACAAGCATTTAGAAAAAAGATGATTTAAAACCACAGGAACTACTTATCTGCCAATTCATTGCATAAAAAAACTCTTCCAGTAATTACTGGAAGAGTTTAAAGAATTAATTAACACTCAACTATTTAATATTTAAATTATAAGGCATCATTGCTTGAACACCTTTACTTTGTTTAAGATAATTCATACGTTGTAGCAATTCATAATTTTCTGTACCGATTTCGTTTTTAATAGCATCTTCTTTAACGCTTGATACCGACATTCCTAAAAACTTGCGGAATAAATCTGCTAATTCTACTTCGTATTCTGGGTATAACGAAACTTTGTAATCATCGGTTTTAACTAATTTGGCAGCGTAAGCAATCGCATCGTCTAAACTTCCTAATTCATCAACCAAACCTAATTGTTTAGCCATAGTTCCTGTCCAAACTCTACCTTGAGCCATTTCGTCAACTTTTGCTTTATCCATTTTTCTACCTTCAGCCACACGTGAAATAAAAGTATCGTAAATAATTTCAATGCTTTCTGTAAGTGTCTGCTTGTATTTAGGCGACATTTCTTCAAAAACACTGTAACCTGTTGCGTTTTCATGTGTTTTAACCGCTTCGGCATTAACTCCGAATTTATCTGCTACCTTTTTAAAGTTCGGCACCATACCAAAAACTCCGATAGATCCTGTAATTGTTCCTGGTTCTGCAAAAATTTTGTTTGCGTTACAAGCAATATAATATCCGCCCGATGCCGCTACATCGCCCATTGAAACAATTACTGGTTTAACTTTCTTGGTCAGTTCTATTTCTCTCCAGATAATATCAGAAGTTAAAGCACTACCACCCGGCGAATTTACACGTAAAACAACCGCTTTAATTTTATCATTTTTACGAGCTTCTTTCAATGCACGGTTTATAGATCCTTCGCCAATGGTGTTTACATTTCCTTCGCCACCTTGAATTTCGCCCTGAGCAAAAATTACTGCGATTTGATCTTTAGCCGAAACTTTCTTAATATTTAAATTGACATCTTTTATATAATCTAAAATTTCAATTTCATTAATATTATCATCATACTTAATATCCAACGCTTTTTTAATTCCGTTGTGGTATTGATCTATGTATGCAATTTTATCGATTAATTTATTCTGAAGCGCCAAGTTTGCATTACGTGCATCTAAATTCGTTGCAATATCGTTCAATTTTGCAACCGGAATTTTACGGTTTTTAGAAATATCGCCTACATAAGATTCCCAGATCGAATTCAAAAGTACGGTTAACTGCTCACGGTTTTCATCACTCATGGTTTGCTGTAAAAATGGTTCAACAGCACTTTTATATTTTCCGTGACGAATTACTTCCATGTGAATTCCGGTTTTTTCCTGCAGATCCTTCATATACAGAACTTCAGAAGCCAAACCTTTAAAATCGATGCTTCCCATTGGGTTCATGTAAACCGTATCGGCTACCGATGCCAGATAATATTCGCCTTGTGAATAATAATCGGCATAAGCAACAACAAATTTTCCTGTCTTTTTAAATTCAGCCAGCTTGTCAACAATTGCCTTACGTTGTGTTGATCCTAAACCTGTGGCATTATTTTCAATTGAAATCCCTTTGATTTTATCATCGGTTTTTGCATAATCAATCGCCTGTAAAACGTTAATCAATCCGTCGTTATTGGTTTCTTTATAATCAAAATCTTCAATATAAACACTTCCGCCGTAATCGTTAGAAACGTTTTCTAAATCTAATTTAATTATCGAATTGCTTTTGGTTGATTTTCCAGAAGACGAACTACCTGCCGATGCAACCACGCCAATTATCAGCAACAAGAAGAAAGACATCATACAAAATAGGATGATTCCTACAAATGTTGCCAGTACGTTTTTTATAAAATTCATTTTAATTGTTTTAATCTATATTTGGGTTAGTATGCAGAATGTAGAAAATGTTACAAAAATTTTAAAACATTGTCTATTTTTGCACCATGCACACTTACAATAAAGTAGTTTTAGCTTTAGGAAGCAATTTAGGAAACAAGAAAGAACACCTGCAGAATGCCATAAACCACATACATAATCACATTGGTTTTGTAGCGCAGGCATCGGCAATTTACGAAACGCCTTCGTGGGGTTTTGACAGTTTTCCGTTTTACAATATGTGCATTTTGATACACACTAATTTATCGCCCAAAAAATTGTTGGTTGAACTAAAACAGACTGAAAAAACATTGGGTAGATCAGTAAAAACTACCGAAAATTACGAAGCACGAACGGTTGATATTGATATTGTTTATTTTAACGATTTGATTTTTGATTCGACTGATTTACAGATTCCGCATAAAGAACTTCAAAACAGAAAATTTGTTTTGGTTCCTTTAAACGATTTGACTTTCGATTGGAAACATCCGGTTTTACAGAAATCAACACAAGAATTATTAATGGTTTGCCATGATGAATCTGAAATAAAACATGTTGATCATGTTGATTTACCGAAAGACGATTTTGCTATTAGAAATATAAAATTCTTGGCTATTGAAGGAAACATCGGATCTGGCAAAACATCTTTAGCTGAAAAAATTGCCCAAGATTTTAAGGCGAAACCGATTTTAGAACGATTTGCAGATAATGCTTTTTTGTCAAAATTTTACGAAGATCAGTTGCGATATGCTTTTCCATTAGAAATGTCGTTTCTTACTGATCGTTATTCGCAGTTAAATCAAGGTTTGGGTCAGTACGATTTTTTTAACGATTTTATAGTTGCGGATTACTACATTTATAAATCGTTAATTTTTGCCCAAGTTACGTTAGATACAGATGAAGCTTTACTATACAGATCTATTTTCGATGTAATGAATAAAGAAACCACAAAGCCCGATTTGTATGTTTATTTATATCAAAACACAGAAAATTTAATGCAAAATATTAAAAAACGTGGCAGAACTTACGAGGAAAATATTCAAGCTGAATATTTAGATAAAATCAACCAAAGTTATAGTGAGTTTATTAAAACCCTACCACAAGAAAATGTATTGATTGTTGATATTTCTAAAAAAGATTTTGTTGAAAATCATCAAGATTATTTAGAAGTATTGAAGCTTATAAATAATAAAATATTATCTATTCCCCACAGGTAAAGCAACCTGAATTAATACAGCTTCCACAGTAGGATCGGAAACATATTTTCTAAAATCTTGGTAATTCTTAACTTGATGGCGCGAATATGGTTTGTAAATATGCCACAGATATTTTTTTTCGTTCTTAAAATACTTTTTTATAACTTCGTAAGCATTCACATTACACGAAATTCCCGCTGTTGGATATTTTACTAATAATTGTTTTATGGAATCAATTGTTGGTATTAATTTACTTTCATTGGCTAAACCAACTAATTGTGGCAGATAAAAACTTGTTTTAAAGCCTTTGTTTTTAAAATCTTGCAAACAGGTTATTTCTGTTGACTCAACCAGAATATTTTCACTTTTTAATGAATGCTTTTTTGTAAGTTGATCTAATATTTCCGTAGCTTTTTCGGCATTCGCTTCAGATAGGTTTTTAAAATCTAACCATAATCTTATTTCCTTATTATTTATGTTCGAAAAATAGGTATCTAAATCTAACTTAATTGATGGATCTGGCGGATGGTTTACATCGAACGTTTGAGTTATAGAATCAAAAACCAAATCTAATTCAATGCCTTGATAAAGCTTTTGAGTATAATTCAGTTTTTCTAAACTATTTACCCGATGTGCCCAAACTTTTGATTGATAACCGATATATTCTAATTTATACGGATTAAAAATATAAACGGCAACTGCTGTAATTAAAACAATAATAAAAATTATCTTTTTCTTATTTTTCTTTAATACGTTCGTCATAATCCACATCTTTTAGAATAATTCGCTTTTTAAATTTAAAGTCTGTATTAAAGATACTCTTTGTTGGTTGAAACTGATCGAACTTAATCCGAGATATTTCGGAAAAACTGTAAATAAAATCTTCCAAATTATATTTTCTATCTAATTGTTCATTAAAATTAATAGTTGATTTTTCGTTGTATTTATCAGAGGTCCAAACAATAAAAGGTATTTCAAACATAGCGTTAGATCCAATAGATTCATGATGACCGAAATATTCATAATCTTTAAAAACCTCTTCACCATGATCAGAAAAATAAAGCACGTAACTATTTTTATTGGCATTTTTAACCATTTCAATAATCTGACTTACAATGAAATCATTGTATCTTATAGAATTATCATATTCATTAATAATCTGATATGATTCTTCTGTTTTAAACTGAGTTGGAGGTTCATCTTTAAAAAAACTAAAGCTTTCAGGATATTTGGTATGATAACTTATATGACTGCCTTCTAAATGTAGAAAAATCATTTTGTTTGACGCTTTTTCACTGATTGTTTCCTTTAATTTTGGAAGCAGAATTTCATCGTATTTATTAGTATCTTCATAAATATTTGAAACATAAAATCTATTTTTACTTGCCTTTGCATACAGTGAAATCAAAGATTCATAAGCTCCGATTGGCTTTTGATTTGACAGCCAATATGTTTCAAACCCAGCCTGATTTGCCAATTGTATAACGGTTCCTAATTTGTTGTTTTCGGGATGATGATAATCGCCCATACTTAAAACCTTATCTAAAGACAAAATGGTTTGTATATGAGGACTTATTACATTTTTAAACAAATGCAATTCGTTTTTTACTTTGTTAAGATTAGGATTTGTATCTCTATAATAACCGTAAATCCCCATATTATTTCGAGTAGTAGATTCACCAATAATTACTACATACAAAGCTTCATCATCACTATTTGTAACATTAGTAAAATATTTCGAAGTACTTTTTGAAATATCCTTTGAAATTTCTTCAGAAAAAGTTTTATACTCCAGATAAGTATTAAATACTAGTAAAGACAAACTCCTTTCATAAAATCTATAGGAAATTGCAATACAAACAAGAACTACTAATTCAATATAATATTTGTGCTTATACCTAATTGTATTTACCTTAAATATTAAAAATATAAGCGTAAAAACATAAGTTGCTACGATTAACACATAATACCATTTAGAATAACTGTTTAAAAAACCGGATAATTCATTATAATTAGTTTCAAAAACGGTGTAAAGAACAGCATTGTCAATAAAATTAAAGAAATTAAGTAAGGTAAAAATCTTTATAAATAGAATACTGTAAAATGGTACTAATAAAATTAAACTTGAAATATTTTTAAGTACTTTTTGATTAATTAAATTAATAAAAAATATGATAAAAACTAAAATTGCACTATTGAATAATAATTCTTTAACGATTATTTTTAACGAGAAATCATTAATAAACATCACTCCACTAATAACTAAAATTGGTAGCAGTAGAAAAATAATTATTAAAATGCAATTTTTGTAGTTTTTCATTTACAATACATTCATTTTCTGAAAAATATCCCAAATTACAATTCCACCGCTAACTGATACATTTAAAGAATGTTTGGTGCCTAATTGCGGAATTTCAATAACGGCGTCGCTACTGTCAATAACATGCTGGTTTACGCCTTTTACTTCGTTACCAAAAAACAATGCGTATTTCACATTACTTTCAACAGTAAAATTGTTCAGCATTACAGAACCTTCTACCTGCTCTACCGAAAGTATTTTTACGTTTTCCTTTTTTAAACAATCAACCACATGCATAACCTCTTTTTCATATTCCCAAGCAACGGTTTCGGTTGCACCTAAAGCTGTTTTATGAATTTCTTTGTTAGGTGGTGTTGCAGTAATTCCGCACAAATAAATTTTCTCAATTAAAAAAGCATCGCACGTTCTAAAAAAAGATCCTATATTATGCAAACTTCTAATATCATTTAAAACAACAATAATGGGAGTCTTTTCTGCTTGTTTAAATTCTTCGGCATTTTTGCGGTTTAAATCGTCTAAAATTAATTTTTTCATTATAAAATTTTAAAGCCCTAAAGATACCATTTTATAAAACTTCCGCGCAACTATTTCAATTTCGAAAGTAACTTTTGTCTTAAAAAAATATTCTTGCGATTTTCTTTTTTATCTGTTTTTCAGACAATACCTTTGCACGAAAAATCTAAAATATGTTCGCTAACATTGTAAAACATATTATTACATCGCAAATTATCATATATACCGTTCGGTGTTTATTGGGCTTTTTAATTGGATATTTCCTAATGATACAATTTCCAAAGTTTGAGTTATTCTGGACGTTATTATCGATCATTTTAGTGATTTCCCCCGAAGGAAAAGATTCTCAAAAACTGACTATTGATCGAGTTAGATCTAATTTTATTGGATCTATCGTTGGGTTATTGTGTCATTTGATCTATTCAACAAACTTGTACGTTTTAATTGGCGGAATTATTGCCACCGTAATCATCTGTTATCTGTTTAAAGTAATGAATATGAGTCGCGTTGCAATTGTCGCATTTTTAATCGTAATGCTTCAATCACATACTTTAGATGAGTCCATCGCACCTATTTTTCGATTTTTAACTGTTGCCGGCGGTTGTCTTATTGGTTTAACTATCACGGTTTCCACATCAATCGTCATTAAAAAGTTACGCAAACATTATAACATCAATTCTTTATCAAAAATTTAATAAAAAATTACACAACCTGTTTAAGTTGCATTCTTTTTGTGTTTTAGATATGGTATATTTGTAATCCTATAAAATTTAGAACAATGTCTACAAAGGAAAAAGAGAAAAAAGAAACGCCGTTAATGCAGCAATACAATCAGATTAAAGCAAAATATCCCGATGCTTGTCTGCTTTTTCGTGTGGGCGATTTTTACGAAACCTTTGGCGAAGATGCTGTTCGTACTGCAAAAGTTTTGGGTATTACCTTAACAAAACGCGGTGCAGGATCCAGCAGTGAAACCGAACTGGCTGGTTTTCCGCATCATTCCTTAAATGTGTACTTGCCTAAATTGGTAAAAGCTGGTTTGCGTGTAGCTATTTGCGATCAGTTAGAAGATCCTAAAACCACCAAAACCATTGTAAAACGTGGCGTTACCGAATTGGTTACACCCGGAGTTGCTATTAACGATGAAGTTTTGCAGTCTAAAAGCAATAACTTTTTGGCGGCTTTACATTTTGGAAAGAAAAATATTGGAATTGCCTTTTTAGATGTTTCAACCGGAGAATTTTTAACGTCGCAAGGAAACGAAGAATATATTGACAAACTGCTACAGAATTTCAAACCGAGCGAAGTTTTGGTTCAGAAAGGAAATAAAAATCATTTTCTGCACAATTTCGGTAGCGATTTTAATCTGTTTTATTTAGAAGACTGGGTTTTTAAAGACGATTATGCCAACGAAAGTTTAACCAATCATTTTAAAACCAATTCGTTAAAAGGTTTTGGAATTGATGAATTGCAAGAAGGAATTATTTCATGCGGAGCTATTTTATATTATCTTTCTGAAACACAGCATAATAAAATTCAACATATAACAAATATTCAGCGAATTGCCGAAGATGCGTATGTTTGGATGGATCGATTTACGATTCGAAATTTAGAATTGTACGGTTCTGCAAACGAAAATGCCACTACCCTTTTAGATGTGATCGATAAAACGTTGTCACCAATGGGCGGACGTTTGTTAAAACGCTGGTTGGCTTTACCTTTAAAGGATATTGATGCCATTAACAAGCGTTTTGATGTAGTTGATTATTTTAAATCGAATACCGAAGTTTTACATGATTTTCAATATCAGATCAAACAGATATCCGATTTAGAACGATTGATTTCAAAACTGGCAACCGGAAAAATATCGCCTCGTGAATTCATCATTTTAAAGGAAAGTTTAGATGCAATAATTCCTTTGAAAGAAACCGCGTTGAAATCTAAAAACGATGCGTTGAAAGTTATTGGTGATAATTTGCATGCCTGCGAATTGCTTCGAGAAAAAATAGCAACAACCATTTCTGCTGATGCTCCTATTGCTTTGAATAAAGGAAACGCGATTGCAAACGGAATTAATGAGGAATTAGATGAGTTGCGAAATATATCGCATTCGGGAAAATCGTTTTTAGAAGCAATCGAAAAAAGAGAAAGCGAAATCACGGGAATTACTTCGTTGAAAGTCGCATTTAACAACGTTTTCGGTTATTATATCGAAGTTAGAAACACGCATAAAGATAAAGTTCCCGAAACTTGGATTCGAAAGCAAACGTTGGTAAATGCCGAACGATATATTACGGAAGAATTAAAAGAATACGAAGCAAAAATTTTGGGTGCCGAAGAGCGTATTTCTAAAATTGAGGCGGATATTTACGAAAAATTCATGATGTGGTGTTCGCAGTACATTCAGCCGGTACAAATGAATGCCAATTTGGTTGCGCAGTTAGATTGTTTGCAATCGTACACGCAATTGGCAATCGAAAATAATTATGTGCGTCCGGCTTTAGAAGATAATCACGTTTTAGAAATAAAAGATGGTCGCCACCCAGTAATCGAAAAACAGCTTTCGGTTGATACCCCTTACATTGCAAACGATGTTTATTTAGATACCGATTCGCAACAAATCATCATGATTACGGGACCAAACATGTCGGGTAAATCTGCAATTTTACGTCAAACCGCATTAATTGTTTTGTTGGCGCAAATGGGTTGTTTTGTCCCGGCAAGCTCCGTAAGAATGGGCGTTGTAGATAAAATTTTCACTCGTGTTGGCGCATCAGACAATATTTCAATGGGCGAATCAACTTTTATGGTAGAAATGAACGAAACGGCATCTATCCTAAATAATTTAACCAACCGCAGTTTGGTTTTGTTAGATGAAATTGGTCGCGGAACATCAACCTACGACGGAATTTCTATTGCTTGGGCTATTGCAGAATACATTCACGAACATCCCCAAAAAGCAAAAACATTGTTCGCAACGCATTATCATGAATTAAATGATATGCACGAACAATTCAACCGTATTAAAAACTTCAATGTTTCGGTTAAAGAATTAAAAGACAACGTATTGTTTCTTCGCAAATTAGTTCCGGGCGGAAGCGCACACAGCTTTGGTATTCACGTTGCAAAAATGGCAGGAATGCCTAATCTGGTGGTTCAAAAAGCACAAAAAATATTAAAGAAATTAGAAGCTAGCCATAAAACCGAAGGAACTGCCGAAGCGTTGAAACAAGACGATTTGCAACTTTCGATTTTTAAACTGGATGATCCTATCTTGGAAGAAATACGCGATGAAATCACTAATTTAGACATTAATACACTTACTCCGGTTGAAGCTTTGATGAAATTAAACGAAATCAAAAAAATGGTTTCAAGAAAATAATAAAATGTCGATCAAAAAAAACAAAACCTACCGCCGAACACGTTACTTGCTTTACAAAGAAACGTTAGTTGATTTTAAAGAACATTTTTGGGCTTTTGTAGGATCATTCGTTGGTTTGGGGACCATAAGCTTTTTGCATTTTGAAGGATTATCAAAATACGATCTTACATTGATGATTGGATCTTTCGGAGCAAGTTGTGTATTGATTTACGGCGCAATTGGAAGTCCGTTGGCGCAACCTAAAAATCTTTTCAACGGACATTTAATTTCTGCAATTATCGGCGTTACCTGCTACAAAATTTTAGGTGATTATGTTTGGATTGCAGGTCCTTTGGCAGTTTCGCTTTCAATCATAGGTATGCAAATGGCAAAATCATTGCATCCGCCTGGTGGTGCAACGGCTTTAATTGCCGTAACGGGTGGTTCGTCTATCACTAACTTAGGTTACGAATATGTTTTTTCTCCCGTTTTTACCGGTGTATCTATTTTATTTATTGCTGCGATAATTTTTAATAATATTCCGCATAAAAGACAATATCCGGTAAAATCATTTCCGAGTTTATATAGAAGAAAAGCAAGAAACAAATAAGTTCTTGCTTTTTTTGTTTGAACTATTTAGGACTATTTTCATACTTTTAATTAAAAAATAGTTCCAAATGAATTTCACAAAATTAGTACCCAACATATTCTACGAAAACATACAAGATTGTATTGAACTTTTTGTTGACTGCCTAACATTTACAATGGGTTACAGGGATTTAAATTCTGACAATCCTTGTTGTATCGTTGAAAAAGATAATTTACAGGTTTTTCTACATCAGAATAAAGAATATGCCGATAAAGATCGACCTGAAATAAGGCTGCATACAAACAATATTGATGAAGTCTATGAAAAAGTTGCAAATACGCACAAAAAGTTCCTACATCCAAATTTAAAAGGCGTAACTATGCGTCCGTGGGGTGCAAAGGAATTTGCTTTGTTAGATGCTACCAATGTTTGCGTAATTATTCAGCAGTATTAAAATTGTTTTATTATATAAAAAAAGCAGAAACCCGATAGATTTCTGCTTTTCTGTATGTTTATCTAATCAACAAAATTATTATAACGACTTACAACATTTTGGTAGCCATTTTGAATTTCTGATGCCTGACCTTCTGTAATAGTTTTACTGGTTTCGGCTTCGCGTAAAACTTTACGTAAAGTTGCCAAGAAATTGTCGCCTTCTTTATTAAAGCTTTCGTAATAACCCTTTTTGCTTTGTAAAGAAGCTTCGCTTACCTTAAATTCTTTTGCAGTATTAGCTTTAATTTCTTTTTCTAAAACATCGTACTGTTTTTTAATTGCAGGAATATCGTACACGTCTTCATTGTACTGATCTGTAACTGCAGTAGTTATATTTTGAGATAACGTAAGCACTTTTTTGCTTCCTAAAATATAATCTTTCAGCGGGTGATCTTTTAAAATAGTTTCTTCTGCACCATCTGCAATTGGCTGAATAATAGCACTTAACTTATCTTCGGTTACATAATAATCGTCAATAAGCTTCATTATTTCAGCTTTATATGTTTGTGCTTTTGCTCCCTTATCATCTTTGTAGTCTTCTGCTTTAATGTAAGTTACAAGCTCGTCGGTTTTCTTTTTAATGTCATCGATCTTTTTTGTAGAATCTGCTACAAGTGTTTTAACGGCTTCTTTATTTTTACCAAGTGCATCAGGAGCTTCGGTTAATTTAGACATGCTTGGCATTGTGATAGGCGGAATCAAAACCGGAGTTTGTCCAGCTATAAAAGCATCCATACTTCCCAAATACCTTACTACACGTTCTAAATTAGATCGGTTCTTTGAACTTTTCTCGATAAGCCCGTTGTTGAACTCGATAATCGCATTGGCATCATCCATATTATCTACCGCAACAACTTCTTTTCCGTCTGCATTTACAGATGTATCTTTTTTACACCCAACAACGGTTAATCCCATACCGCACAACAATAATGCGGAAAACAACATTTTTTTCATAATACTTTTTATTTTAATGATTTACATAATCTTAAAAATATAATTTTTAATTTGATATTCCATTTTTTCATCAAAAAAAATACTGTTGAAAATAACCACAAAAAATATTTCAAAATGGCAAAAAATCATCACAAATAATTTTCATTAAATCAATAACATATACTATTTTTGCAGCTTAAAAACAACGAACAACAATAATGAGTACAACTAAAAAAATTCAGTCGGCATTAATTTCAGTATTTGATAAAAACGGATTAGAGCCAATTGTTAGAGAATTGCACAAAAACAACGTAACTATTTATTCAACAGGCGGTACCGAAACGTTTATTTTAGATTTGGGAATTCCCGTTGTACCAGTAGAAGACGTTACTTCATATCCATCGATTTTAGGCGGACGTGTTAAAACGCTACACCCGAAAATTTTTGGTGGAATTTTGAACCGTCAGGACAACGAAACTGATGTTCAGCAAATGAAAGATTATGCAATTCCACAGATTGATTTAGTTATTGTTGATTTGTATCCGTTTGAAAAAACAGTTGCATCGGGAGCAGATGAAGCAGCAATTATCGAAAAAATCGATATCGGCGGAATTTCATTAATCCGTGCAGGTGCAAAGAATTTTAAAGACACCGTAATTGTTGCATCGGTTGAAGAATACAATACGTTCTTGAATTTTTATACAGAAGAAAACGGATCTACAACCTTGGCACAACGTAAATATTTAGCTGCTAAAGCATTCCATACTTCATCGCATTACGACGGAGCTATTTTCAATTATTTCAACCAAGAAATAAACGAACCGGTTTTAAAAATAAGTGAAAGTGAAGCACAAACTTTGCGTTACGGAGAAAACCCACATCAAAAAGGAATTTTCTACGGAAATTTTGACGAATTGTTTGATAAGTTACACGGAAAAGAGTTATCTTACAACAATTTATTAGACGTTGACGCTGCCGTTAATTTAATGAACGAATTTAAAGGGGATGCGCCTACATTTGCTATTTTAAAGCACAACAATGCTTGTGGTGTGGCTCAAAAACCAACTATGAAAGAAGCTTATTTGGCAGCTTTGGCTGGTGATCCAACATCGGCTTTTGGTGGTGTTTTAATTGCAAACGGCAACATTGATAAAGAAACAGCAGAAGAAATTAACAAATTGTTCTGCGAAATTGTAATTGCCCCAAGCTATGATGCCGAAGCTGTTACCATTTTACAAGAAAAGAAAAACAGAATTATATTAACAATTAAAGATATAAAATTACCAACTACACAGATTCGTACGTGTTTAAACGGAATTTTATTTCAAGATAAAGACAACGTAACAGATACTAAAGAATATTTAACTAACGTTACTTCTTTAGTAGCTGATGCTGAACAAGTTGAAGATTTATTGTTTGCGTCGAAAATATGTAAACACACAAAATCGAACACTATTGTTCTGGCTAAAAACAAAGAGTTGTGTGCTTCGGGAACCGGACAAACATCTCGTGTTGATGCTTTAAAACAAGCAATTGACAAAGCAAATGCGTTTGGTATTGATTTAACAGATGCCGTAATGGCAAGTGATGCGTTTTTCCCTTTCCCTGATTGTGTGGAAATTGCAAAAAATGCAGGGATAAAAGCTGTTATTCAACCAGGCGGATCAATTAAAGATAATTTAAGCATTGATTATTGTAACGAAAACCAAATGGTTATGGTAACCACAGGTATCCGTCACTTTAAACATTAAAAATATAACGGAATAATTTAACTTAATACCATTCTAAAAAATATATGGGATTTTTTGATTTCATGACCGAGGAAATCGCTATGGACCTTGGTACTGCAAATACTTTAATAATACATAACGGAAAAGTTGTAGTTGACAGCCCTTCTATTGTAGCTCGCGATCGCGTTTCGGGAAAAATAATTGCTGTGGGTAAAGAAGCTAGCTTAATGCAAGGTAAAACACATGATAACATTAAAACCATTCGTCCGTTAAAAGATGGTGTTATTGCAGATTTTGATGCATCAGAAAAAATGATCAGTCTGTTCATTAAAAGTATTCCTGCGTTAAAAAAGAGATTGTTTACACCTGCATTGCGTATGGTGGTTTGTATTCCATCGGGAATTACAGAGGTTGAAATGCGTGCGGTTAAAGAATCATGCGAACGTGTAAACGGTAAAGAAGTTTATTTAATACACGAACCTATGGCAGCAGCTATTGGTATTGGTGTTGATATTATGCAGCCTAAAGGTAACATGATTGTTGATATAGGTGGTGGTACTACCGAAATTGCCGTTTTGGCATTAGGTGGTATTGTTTGTGATAAATCGGTTAAAATTGCCGGTGATGTGTTTACAAACGATATTATTTACTACATGCGTACACAACACAATTTATTTGTGGGTGAAGGAACTGCAGAAAAAATTAAAATTGAAATTGGTGCAGCTATCGAAGATTTAGATCAGGGACCAGAAGATTTAATGGTTCAAGGGCGTGACTTGTTAACAGGTAAACCAAAACAGGTAAACGTATCTTACAGAGAAATTGCGAAAGCGTTAGATAAATCTATTCAGCGTATTGAAGATGCCGTAATGGAAACATTATCGCAAACTCCGCCAGAATTAGCTGCCGATATTTACAACACAGGTATTTATTTAGCTGGTGGTGGATCTATGTTAAGAGGTTTAGACAAACGTATTTCTCAAAAAACAGATTTACCGGTTTACATTGCAGAAGATCCTTTACGTGCTGTAGTACGTGGAACGGGTATCGTAATTAAAAATATAGAGAAATTCAAAAGCATCCTTATAAAATAATACCGCAAATTCAGTATGCAGCAAATCATATATTTTATAACAAAAAACAGTACTAAACTACTGTTTTTGCTGCTTTTAGTAGTTTCATTGTATTTAACGGTACAAACGCACTCGTATCATCAAAGTCAAATGCTGCACAGTGCCAATGTTGTTTCGGGTACGATCTATGAAAAAACCAATAGCATTACCGAATATTTACATTTAAAAGACGAAAATAATCGTTTGGCAGAAGAGAATGCCAAAATGAAACAGATTTTATACAACAGCCAATTGATTGTAGATAGTACGTTTGCGGTGAATCCGGAAATACGTATCGCCCAAGATTACAAGCTTTTTAATGCAAAAATCATTAAAAATTCTTTTTACAAAAAAGAAAACTACTTGACCATTAAAGGCGGTAAGGCTAACGGTATTAAGAAAGACATGGGTGTAATTAACTCTAAAGGAGTTATAGGAATCGTTGAAAATGTTTCTAAAAATTATGCTACCATACAAAGCATACTGAATACGCATACAAAAATCAGTGCTAAAGTTAGCAACACCAACCATTTTGGAACGATTACATGGGACGGAAAAAACACGGGCTATGTACAGCTAATGGATATTCCAAAGCTGGCGGCTTTACGTAAAGGAGATTCTATTGTAACAGGTGGAATTTCGACTATTTTTCCTGAAAACGTTCCGGTTGGAGTGGTTGACAAAGTATTTACATCTAAAAATTCGAATTTTTATACCATCAGCGTGCGTTTGTTTAACGATATGACCAACATTAGTTCGGTATATTTAATTGAACACGTACACATTAAAGAGATTTTAGAACTTGAAGAACAAACAGTAAGCGATGAATAATACCACTATTTTAAATACGTTCCGTTTTATTGTTCTTGTATTTTTTCAGGTAACAGTATTTAATAACATTCATTTTTTTGGATTCGTAACGCCGTACCCGTACATTTTATTCATTCTGCTTTATCCATTAAATACCAACCGACATCTGTTTTTAATTTTCAGTTTTCTTTTGGGATTAATTCTTGATATTTTTAATAATTCGGGCGGAGTGCACACTACAGCGTGTATTACATTGGCATTTTTTCGTGAAAATCTTTTAAAAATGGCATTTGGTTACAGTTACGAATTTCACATGATGCGCATTACCGATAAGCTTTCATCAGAATTGGTAACTTATGTTATAACCAGCGTTTTAATTCATCATACCATATTAATTAGTTTAGAAGTTTTTAACTTTAGCTTTATTTTGGAGATTTTACTGCGCATTATAACATCGTCTGCCTTTACAATCATCCTTTTATTTTTAATCATCGGATTAGTTAAATCGCCTCGAAAATGAGAAAACTTCTGTTTCCCATAATAGTACTTGCTACTACTATAATCATTGTGGCAAGACTTTTTTATTTACAGATTGTCGATGATTCTTTCTTGAAAAAGGCAGATATGAACGCCCTGAAAATCGTTTACGAATATCCTGAACGCGGTTATATTTACGATCGTACCGGGCAGCTTATGGTAGCAAACCAGCCAAGTTACGATATCATGGTTATTCCGCGCGAGGTTAAAAATATCGATACATTAGAACTTTGCAATATTTTAGAAATCACTAAAGATGAGTTCTTAAAAAAAGTTGAAAAAGCAAAAGTATATTCGCCGCGTTTACCATCGGTTTTTTTGGCACAGTTAACCAAAACCGAATTTGCTGCTTTTCAAGAAAAAATCCGGCATTTTAAAGGATTTTATATTCAGAAGAGAAATTTACGCGATTATCAGGTTGATTTTGGTGCGAATGTTTTTGGATACATCCGTCAGATCAACGAAATGGAGTTAGAAAAAAGACCTTACTACAAATCGGGTGAATTGATTGGTATGCGTGGTGTTGAACAGGCTTACGAGGAAGATTTACGCGGAATTAGAGGTGTTCATTATATCCAAAAAGATAAATTCAACAAAGAAATTGGTCCTTTTAAAGAAGGTATTTATGATACCGTTGCCGTAAAAGGAAACGATGTTACCATTACCATTGATAAAGATTTGCAGAAATACGGCGAAGAATTAATGATTCGAAAACGTGGCGGAATTGTTGCAATTGAACCTAAAACAGGAGAAATTCTGGCATTGGTTACCGCACCGTCTTACGATCCAAATTTGCTTGTAGGACGTGATCGTTCAAAAAATTATGTGAAAATTGACAGTATTCCGGGTAAACCGTTTTTTGATAAAGTATTGCAAGGACAATTTCCTCCGGGATCTCCCTTTAAAATTTTAACCGGCTTAATAGGCTTGCAGGAAGAAGTGATTGATACCGAAACCCGTTTCCCTTGTAGTCATGGTTTTTATTTAGGCGGACGTTTTATAAAATGTCACGATGCCGGTAGTTGGAATCTTCATCCGGCAATAGCAAAATCATGTAACACTTATTTTTCACAAACTTATTTAAGAATTGTAAGCAAGTATTCTACAGCATCACAAGGTGTTGATGCATGGAAAACGCACTTGGAAAGTTTTGGATTGGGGCAATATATGGGTTACGATTTACCATCGGGACAAAAAGGAAGAATTCCTGGATCAGAACTTTACAACAAAGTTTACAAAGGCTGGAATTGGAAAGGATCTACCATTGTATCTAACGCAATTGGTCAGGGTGAGGTTGAGATGACGCCAATTCAGTTAGCAAATGTAATGTGTGCCGTTGCCAATGAAGGTTATTATTACACGCCTCACATCATCAAAAAAATAGAAAATAAACAGATTGATAAATCGTTCATTCAAAAGAAACAAACAACAATCGACAAACAGCACTTTCGTCCGGTTATTGAAGGATTGGCAGAGGTTTACAAAACAGGAACCGCAAGCCGATTACAAATTCCCGACATCAATATTTGCGGTAAAACAGGAACGGTAGAAAACTTTGCAGTTGTTGACGGTGAAAAAGTAAAACTACAAGATCACTCGGTATTCTTGGCATTTGCACCTAAAGAAAATCCTAAAATCGTAATCGCAGTTTTTATTGAAAACGGTAGTTGGGGAGCAAGTTGGGCAGGACCGATTGCATCGTTAATGATCGAAAAATATCTAAAAAAAGAAATTACCCGTATCGATTTAGAAAAACGTATGTTCGCTGGCGATTTATCTGCAAATTATATTTTAAAAGATATTTCGGACAAGCAAAAAGAAGAGAAAGACCGTTTAAGACGTTTAGAAAAAGAGCGTCAGTTAAAATTAAAAGCCAAGCAAAATGGTAAAAACTAAACATTTAGAAAACCAAAGCGTAATAGCCAATGTAGATTGGTTAAGCATATTTTTGTATGCCGTGCTTGTTCTTTTTGGTTGGATGAACATTTACTCGGCGTCTTTACCGTTAGAAGAAACTTCTATTTTTGATTTAAGTCAAACCTACGGAAAACAGTTGTTGTTTGTAGGCTTAACAATTCCCATGATCATCGTAATCCTTTCGTTAGATACCAAAGTCTACGAAAAATATTCGCTTATTTACTACGTTATAGGGATTGTACTTTTAATGGGATTATTCGTTTTTGGAAAAACCATTAAGGGGCAAACCAACTGGTATCAGTTTGGAGGAATCAGTTTACAACCGTCGGAATTTGCTAAAATTGGCACCGCATTGTTTCTGTCTAAATACATAACCGAAAGTCAGACTACTTTTCAAACACTTAAAGAACAAGCGATTGCAATGGGAATCATTTTTTTACCCGTTGCATTCATTATGTTGCAACCCGATGCAGGTTCGGCAATGATTTTCGCTGTTTTATTCTTGGTATTGTACCGCGAAGGTTTCCCTGGTTGGTATTTATGGACTGGTTTTTTAGCCATAATACTGTTTATTCTGGCGTTGGTAATACAGCCCGTCTTTCTTATTCTTTTAATAGTTGCGGGTTGCGTTGTACATTTCTTCTATAATAAATCTATAAGTAGAAACCCTTTTATCTACGCTATTTTGGCGGTTGTAATGAGCGGTTTTGTATTTTCTGTTGATTATGTTTTTGACAATGTTTTAGAAGCCCACCAGAAAGACCGTATCAATGTATTGCTTGGCGACGATGTTGATATGAAGAAAGAAGGTTACAACCTTAACCAGTCTATGATTGCAATTGGTTCGGGCGGATGGATAGGCAAAGGATTTTTAGAAGGAACACAAACAAAAGGCGGTTTTGTACCCGAACAACATACCGATTATATTTTTACAACCGTTGGCGAAGAATGGGGTTTTGCCGGATCAATAGTAGTAATTACTTGTTTTATAACGTTAATCTTAAGAGTTGTCTATTTATCTGAAAAGCAGAAAAATACTTTTGCACGGATTTACGGATATTGTGTCGCCGCCATTTTATTTATGCATTTCTTTGTAAATGTATCCATGCTTATCGGAATTTTTCCAACCATCGGTGTGCCATTACCGTTTTTCTCATACGGCGGATCAAGTTTAATTGCCTTTACCCTTTTACTTTTCATCTTTTTAAAATTAGATGCCAATAAGGTAAACGAATGGTAACGTGGCATAAATTTTGCATAATCATAATTAAATTTTAATTTTATAAAAAATATTTACAAAATGAAAAAAATTGTTTTATTCTCTTGGTTGTTAATGGGCACAAGTTATACAATTCAAGCACAGGTAAACACTACACCTCAACAAAATCAAATTAATACAACTACACAAGTTGCTAATGATACTCTTAAGGCTTTACCAGCTGTAAATACTGCTACAGCAACAACCGCAACGGCTACAGCAACAGCAGTTGCTAGCAAAGCTAATTATGAAGAAGAAATTCTAAAAGCTGAACAAGCTCGACAAAAAGCGGAAGAAAAATTAGCAAAACAAGAAGCAGATGCTGCTAAACGTGCAAAGAAAAAAGCAGAATCGGAAGCTAAAGCTGCACAGAAAAAGCAAAAAGCTCATGAAAAAGAGCAAAAACAAAAGATAAAAGCTGAAAAGAAAGCAGCCAACAAAGAAAAAGCCATTGCAAAAGCAGAAAGCAATCTTAAAAAAGCAGAAAACGATTTACGTAAGGCTGAAATGAAATTTGAAGAATCTAAAAATGAATTTGAGCGTAAAAAACTTAAAAACAAAATGGATTTTGAAAAAGAAATTAAAGAAAAATCGAAATTAGTAAAGATGGAAACAAAAATTTCCGAATTAAAGCTAAAAGTAAACAAACAAGAGCTTGAGTTGAAAAAAGCTCAAATTAAATAGATCTAACACTTAACAGAATTACATAAAGTGTGAAATAAAAAAAGGTTTAACTGCAAAAAGTTAAACCTTTTTTCTATTCTTAACTGTTCACAATTACGATCTGTGAATAAGAAACATCAATTATTAATAATTAAACTATTTGCTCCCGAATGCGCTTTATATTGCGGTGCGTACATACTTTGCATTGTAGTTAAACCATCTATAAAAACTCCCACATTATTCACTTTTACTTTATACCATAAATTATATTCGCCTATTGGTAAATAATCTATAAAGAAATTTGTTGAAGCATCATTTCCTTTATAAAAATATCGTAAATCATTTTCGTATTTTATACCACTTAACTCAAAAAATGGTTCAAATGTACCAGCTCTATCGTCTTTGATATGAACATACGAAGCATTTTCTTTTGTAGAAAATTTTAATCGTATCCAAACCTCATCTCCTATTTTCAATTCTTGAGAGGTACTCACAATTACTTTTTCGTTATTAATTTCCTTAAAATAATCTTTCTGAATAACAAAAGGTTGTTCTTTATTGTTGGTTTTGGTTACCTTATCAATATCTTGTAAAAAATTATACGTTATACTACCAACAACTGGCAATTTATTTGAATTTTCAATTGTAATTTCCTGTAGATTAGAAGTTATAGCATCTTTACTAAAATTAATATCATAAATTCCGTATGCTTCTAAATTCTTGTTTTCTGTATCAATTGATTTATTTTGCTTATCGGATATGTAAATAGTACTTTTTTCATCTGCTTTTTCATTTCCTAATAAATATGCATATATACTATTAACAGTGGCTTTTGTAGATCCAAAACTATCATAATTACTTTGATTTAACAGTCTTGATTTTAAGGAAAGTAATTTAGCATTTTCCTGATTATTCTTTTTAAAAGCTTCAATAGCGTAAGACTGTTCTTCTGCAGGTGTGCTCCAAAAAGAAATGGCATTTGATGTTGTTTTCCAATACATTCCTAAAGATTCATCAGTAATTGCAGATTCATTGAACTGCTTGATAATCTTATTTGCTAAATCTGTATTTCCTTCATTTTTAAATATAATTGCAGCTTTTGATTTACATGTAAAATCGGCTTCAAGCCAGTCTTTTTCAAGTATTTCCAAGATCTTATTCCATTTTTCAACCAGATTATTTGCGACAGGAAATTGAGGTTTAAAATAGGTTCTTAAATACATATAATCTACCCATTTTTCTATCGACACCGATTTTACATCATTATCTTTCAACAAAATAGCATCTAAATAAAGAATTGCCGAATTAATTGTTTGGTTATATTCTGCCTGATTCCAATCTACATTCAATTCATTTAATTGTTTAAATGTTTGCAATACCTGCAGCGTAACTAAAAAATCATCGTTTTCTTTTGAAAACCAACCAAATCCACCATTTTCATTTTGGCGTGAAATTATTTTCTGTATTAAATCACCGCTTGATTTCTGCAAGACATCTTTATTAAAAAAACTTGCAAGTTTTTGCTTGCGTTCTTTAGTTGATAACAATTCTTGTAACCAAGGAGATTCATTCTCTATTATTTCTTTCAGCCTTACATCATTATCCCATTTTGTATTATCTGCACTAGCCCAATCCTGAAATATTTTTTGAATTTCTTTATTTTCGTTTAGAATTTTTAAAGCTAATTGGTTGGCAAAATATTTTGAAGCCAATTGCTCTGTACATTCATGAGGATAATTTAAAAGATACGGTAATTTATTTAATACATACCAAGAGTCATTAGATGATAACTGAATAGAATAATTAAGATTTGTTTTATCTGCGGCATCATCTAATGCTGATAGTTGATACTTTTTTGTTGTATTACCCAATTGCCAAACAGGTAGATTTTCAGAAACAAACTGCTTTTTACTCAATATAGGAATTATAGCTTGTTCGCCATCTGAATATTCTGTGGTTTTGATCGATACAACGTATTGTAACCCCTGTAAATTATCAGGAACTTTAATATTCCATTCAACAAATGTTGATGCATTGGGTGGAATTTGAACATCTTGTAAACTTTCTGAAAGAATTATACTATCTAAATTTTCTTCGGTTAACGCATTTTTAAATTGAATTAAAACTTTACCGCTTTGCATTTGATCAGATACATTTGAAACGCGCGCACGCAGTACAGTTTGATCGCCTTCACGTAAAAAACGAGGCATATTTGGTTGAATGGTTACATCTTTCTGTGTAAAAACACTGGTTTCTAAATAACTTACTTCAGCATTCTTATTGTGTGTTAATGCTCTAAATTTCCATTCTGTTAAACTTTCTGGAACGGTATAATTTATTTCGTATAAATTATTTTTATTAAGATAGATAAAAGGTTTAAAAAACGCTGTTTCTTTTAAATTCTTACGAATTTTAACATCGGTCATGTCTGTAAGATCTCCTTTTTTGGTTGTAATAAGTATTACGCCGTTTGCCCCTCGGTTTCCATAAACAGCAGTAGCGCCACTATCTTTTAAAACCGAAATATTATTAATGTCGTTAAAAGCTAATGTTCTAAAGCGTTCTGCACTTACAGGTATTCCATCAACTACATACAGCGGCTCTACTGCATTTTTTATTGAGCCAACTCCTCGTAAAACAACTGTTGTATTATTATCTATTTCTGAAAAATTAAATTCTACAATTGTTTCATTAATGATAGCCTGAATATTCTCTTTAGTTGTACTTTGTTTTGAATCATAAATTTGCCTTAAATCACTTAATGTAGGTGCGTACGTTCTATAGGTATCAATAACAACATCATTTAAAAAAATTGAATCATCCTCCATCAATACAATTCTACCTTTAAAATCTTCTGCTATAAATTTTACCGGTCTAAACCCTTCGTAAATAACTTTTAAAACATCTTGCGGAGAAACAAACAGTATAAAATTACCTTCTTCGTCGGTATCCGTTCCTTGATTTGATCCTTCTAAAATAACAGTTGCTCCAGGAATTGGATCTCCGTCTTGTGTGTAAACTGAACCATATAATTGTACTAATCCCTTTTTAGGTTCGGTAAATATTATGCTGCGTTTTATATTGTCGTAATAACGTTTTCTTACATAATAATCGTCGTATAAGCTATATCCAAACGTATTAATTTGTGGATAATTTATTAATAGTTTTTGATCTAAAACAGTAATCCAACTATAATTTAGCAGTTGTTTATTGTTTATTTCTTCATCATAATACAACTCACTAAACTCATCTGAATACGAAAAATAACCCGTGTAAAAATTCCAGATATTACTGTCGTAATAGTTATTTAGCATACTCTCTGCACTAATATCGTGCATTGACGCAACCATTTCGCCAACAAAAGGCTTTTGATCCTCATTGGTGATTTTTAGAAGTATCTGTTCTTTTGTATTTGGTATCAGTCTGTTTTTTAAATGAATAACTTCTGCATTAGCAAGCTTAGTTTTTCTAGCGAAGTACTCATTTTCAATTACGTTTTCATACGCCCGATTATCGTAAACATAATAGTATTTTACAAAAACTTGATTGGTATTTTGATCTTTTAATGGAAGTTTAATTTCAGACAACCCTTTTTTACTTACAAAAGTTGTTGTTGCTAAAATATCATAATTCTGTTGTACTTGAACAAACACTAAAACATCATTAAAAACAGCGTTTACTTTTAAGGTAAGTTCATTATTTTTTACAGCATCGTTGTTGCTTAACGATAAAGCTACTACTTGGTTGTCATCTGGCAACGCATTAGGATCAACCACAGAAAAATTACCATATGTTTTTTCTGCTTTAAAACTATCGTCTGCAATAAATTCAACATTATAATTACCGCCTAACAACCAATCTGGTTTTTTAATTATAAAAGGTTCATCTTGAGTAATATTGATTTTTTCAGAATAAACTTCAATTTCAACCTTGTCTCTATTCGATATATATTTTTCAGTTGGAAAATACTTTTTAAATTCTTCGATAGGAATTTTTTGTTGTGCCGGTGCTTGCCATAAACGATTTTTCTGGTAAGATTGATCATCTATATTGTGAATAATTTTTAAAATTCCTGAAACAGGCTTAAACGAGCCATTTGCATTTGTTGATTTTAGATACAACTTAAGATCCGAATCTAACGAAAATTCTTTGCTATATTCAGGAAAATTTAAAATTAAGTCGTTATGGTTTACTTTAAGCTCTGTGTATGTAGTTTGTGCTTCTCCCGAAGCATCTTTTACATTAATTTTAATCTTGTAATCTTGTATTGGCTGATGAATTAAACTGTCTTTTGGTATTGACTTTAAATGAAATTTTACTGAAAAGTTTCCGGTTGCATCTGTTGTTGTTTCAATGTTGGGTAAAGTTTCCGAATGATAATAAGTGTTCTGTTGCGTAGCATATTCTGATAAATTAATTGTTGCTTCTATTTTTGCATTAGAAATTGGAGTTTTAGCATAACTTAAAATTTTACCCGTTAAGTTAACTTCTTGCCCATAAGTTACATTTTCTTTAAAATCGTTTAGAGAAACCGAGAAAGTTGGTCGTTTATATTCTTCGACATACAAAGTAGTACCGCCTGAAGTATTAGTATATTTTTTCCAAAACAGCTTTTCTTCTTTAGTTAAATCTGTTGGAGGTTCGTAAGTTAAATTTACTCTAGAAATATTTGCTTTTTTTGGAATACTAATTGAATCTGCAAAACTTCCGTAAGCATTGGTTACAAATTCTTTTTTAAAAAATTCCACTCCATTATTATCAGTTGCAACAACTTGTAATCTTGTATTAGGTACAATCTTTTTTACTTGTTTAATATGATCAATTGTTGCAAAAACACCTTTAAAATAAATTGTTTGTCCGGGACGATATAATTTTCTATCTGTAAAAAAATTCATTATTACTTGTTCATCTTCCTCAACATATCTATTGTCTTTGTTTTGATAATTAAATATCAATTCTTCTTCATCAAAATCGCAGATCTCTTCAAACAAAAAATCTTCGTCTTTAAACTGTACTAGAAATTCGGTTTGTTTAACTTGCTCTTCTTTTATAATCTTTTTAGATTTCTTAATAGATACAATTCCAAAATCATTTGTTCTATAATTTTTACCATTAACTTTTATTTTACGATTTACAAAAGCTTTTCCTGTTTTGCGATCTAAAAGATAAAAATCGATTGATTTTGCTTCGGCTTTGTAAAACAAAACAACATCGGTAACAATTACATCATGAAAATTGTAAAACTTTTGTTTAAAATGAAACTCTTTGTTTGGAGATGTCAGTGCCAGATAATTTCCTTTATCTATACCATCAATTAAAAATTCATACTCTTTTTCAAAATGATCTGATTCTTTATTTAGTGAAGTAGTAATTTTTTCATAAACCGGTATGTTCTTTAAAACATAATCCTTTTTTAAAGAATCATTCTTTAAACTATTTAAAACATGTATGTTTTCAACTTTGTAAAATTTCGTGAAAAGTGTATCGGTATTAGCAAAACGAATAAACCCTTTATCTACAGTGTTTTTTAAAAGATACTTTGGTAAATTTGTTTGTGTTTTTTTATCGGTAATGGTATTGTAAACATCTTTTAAGTAGACAGATTCTGCTGTTGTAAGTTCAAAATCTTTTAAAGAAAGTATATATTCAACCGTTTTTGCCCAAGCTGTTTTTGCATTTGGAAGTGCACTTGATTTTTGATTTTTTAACCCATAATTATACCAAAGATTTACTTTTTCTACAATTACTTTAGATTTGAACTTGCGCGTTTTTATTGTTTCAAAGATATTTGAAAGCAACTGATCTTTTATATCAAACGATAAATTCAACGCATCTGAAAAGTTTTGATATCGTTTTAACTTGATTTGATCTAATTTTAAAAAATCATTTTCCTTTTCATAATGCAACTCTAAATCTTGATATATACCAAATACTTTAGAAAAAGGTTCAGGAAATTTATAGGTGGTAAAATTAGTCGTAAAATCAAGAACTTCGCTTGCTTTTAAATGAACAACTTCCGATATATTATTTTGCTGAAGGGCTTTCTTCTCAAAAATTGAAATCCATTCAAAACAAAGCAATTCATAAGGCTTATAATTTTTTATTTCAGCTAATTCTTCTTTTTGTACAAGTTCTCCTAAAAATTCGTTTGATTTTTTTAATAATTCTTCATTTTTAAAAACCTCATTGTAAAGATTATCTATTTCATTAACAAAATCTATTGTACGCCAATTTTCAATATTGTTTTTACTATAAGGCTCTTTAACTTTATCAAGCTCAATTACTAAATATTCCTTTTTAAAAAAATATTCTGTTAACAGTTGCGCTTTATAGGTTTGTAAAATGCTTTTGTAGGGTTGGTTTAATCTTTTAATTTCTTTATCAATATCTTTAAAAACATCGTTTGAATCGGTTATTTCAATATAACCTTTTAACTTATTTCTGTAAAAAAAAGTTTTAATAATTTCACGACTATTGTTTTCAGAAACTGCTTTATGGTAGATTTTTTCTACTTGATTGTTTGCCGTTTTATAATGCTTGTTCAATTCGGACTGATAAACGTCTTTCCATTGGGTTTCATAATTTTGTGCATTACTTATTACAGAAAATAAGCATAAAAATAGTGTAATTAATTGCTTCATTAAAAGTGCTTTATTTAAAGCAATATAAAAAAAATCCTGCATAATTGCAGGAATTTATTCTTTATGTCTTTAACAAATGTCTAATCACGGTTTCTGCACTGTGAAGCCCAAATAAGCCGGGCATCCAGCTGTTTGTTCCAAAAAAAGATCTTTTATAGTTAGATCCATCGGTCATTTTCAAACTGCTTTCGTCTGGTTTTTCTAATGAAAAAACGGCTTTAACTCCCTTATTTACACCCAATTTTCGTAAACGCTTTCTTATTACTTTTGCGAGGGGACAAACATCAGTTTTACTAATATCTTTCACAACAACTTTACCGGCAACCATTTTACCACCAGCACCCATGTTAGAAATTACTTTTACTTTGGCTTTTTTTGCTGCAACAATTAAATTTAGTTTTGGCGTAATACTGTCAATACAATCTAAAACGTAATCAAAATCTTTAGTTACAATTTCAAAGGCACGTTCGGGCGATAAAAATTCTTGAATACGCGTTAAATTCAATTCCGGATTTATATCCATCAATCGGTCGCCTACAATCTCAACTTTTGGTTGCCCAACGGTTGAATGCAATGCGGGTAATTGTCTGTTAACATTGGTAATATCAACCGTATCACCGTCAACAATAGTAAGGTTTCCAACGCCTGCACGCACAATAAATTCAGCTGCAAACGATCCCACACCGCCTAAACCAACTATTAAAACATTGGCTTTTTTTAATACTTCTAATCCTTCAGGTTTAAATAATAATTCTGCTCTTTCCTGCCAAACAGCCATTAAATACTAAATTGTGTAAAACTTCTTCGATCGAAAAATCGATTCTCTTTTACTGGTTAAAAACTCGGTTATAATTCTCTTCAATTATAGGCTCTAAATCTATATTTAGAACACGTTCTGCCTTACTGTACACTTCAAAAATCGTTTGATCAATCATGTCGGTTTCTAAAAAAAGCTGATTCAACGGAATGGTTTTCAGTACATTTTCCAATTCAGGATTCTGCAACAGATATTTCCCAAACGATAAATAAAATCCGTTTTTAATCAAACTTTCTGCAACCTGACTATTCTTTGAAAAACCGTGAATAACCATTGGAATGGTTAGTTTTAGTTCTTTCTTGATTTCAATGATTTCCTGATACGCAGCAACGCAGTGCAAAATTACCGGTTTTTTATATTTTTCTGCAAAAAGTAATTGCGGAATGAGTATTTTTTTTTGAATTTCTATCGAAGTTTCTATCCGTTTATCCAAACCACACTCGCCTACTGCTTTACAATTAGGTTGTTGAATTGTATTTTCAATTACAGCTAAATCGTCTAAAAAAGTATTTTCGTTTAGATACCAAGGATGAATACCGACAGTAAAATTGGGCAATTCCGTATTTATTTCGTTTGGATATTGATTGACCAATTCTACAATTTCGCTGTTGTTTGAAAAATGATGCGTATGAATGTTGTAATGCATAATTTAGAATTTTACACCGGCTAAAATTTCCGTTTTCAGAAAATTTACATCGGGCGTTATCGGGCACGAATATCCTAAAGTATATGCACAATACGGATGATACGCTTTGTTAAAATCCAGCACCATTTCGTTTCCGTCAGGAATTTCTATGTCTAAATAACGTCCCGCGCCGTAAGTTTCGTTTCCGCTGGTTTCATCGATAAAAGGTAAAAATAAATGCTTTTTATAACCTTTCATTTTTATTAGATCGATGTTTTGATAAACTTCCAACTTAAATTTTTTATTATCAATTGTAAAATGTAGGATTCCGTAACGTTTATAATCAGGTTGATTTTTACCAGAAGTCGGCATTTTAAAGACCTGCTGATTTTCTAATTTTTGGAAAGTTGCTTTTACTACAAATTTTTCATTATAAGGATAAAAATTCAATCCCTTGAAATCTTTCAATTCCTCTTCTTTTAAAGGAGTCGTTTCTGGATTTAAATATGATTCATTCAGTTCTTTTTGATATTCAAGAACTTCTTTTTCATTATGTTGAGAAAAAGTTAAATTGCTGTACAAAAGGAAAAAAATTAGTAATTTTCGCATGTTATTTTTTTTCAAAATTACTATTTATTTTGTTTAACTCTTAAATATTAATTCACATGAACAATTTTAAAAGTCTTTGTTTTATTGCTCTTTTTGGTTTTATAGGATTTAACAGCTTTGCACAAGAAAGCAAACCGACAAATAATAAGGAAGCTGTTCAAACAACATTTTCTGTTGAAATTAATGCCGATACAACGTTAGATGATCTTAAAAAAATCGAACAAATGCTGAAAGATGATTACAACGTAACGGTAAATTTTGAGAATGTAAAGATTGTAGATGAGAAAATTGTATCGATCCGCATGCAACTTGTGAACGGAAATCAGTCGTTTATGAAATCTATTGATAATGTTAACCGACCAATTGATTCGTTTTCGATTAATCTTACTGATGATAACGGAAACCATTATGTTAGTGTGAAAGGAAATTCTGAAAGAAGTCCATTAAACTTTTTTGGAAGTGATGCCTTTTCTGCATTTGATTCATTGTCTGAAAATACCCAAAGTTTACAATCTGATTTTTTGAATTTAAACAATGAGATGAAAAAAATGTACGAAGAAATGCAAGCTTCACAACAGAGATTTCAAGAGCTTTTTAAAAATTTTCGAGAGGAAGCCGATAAAACTTCAGAGGATTTAAAAAATAATACCGAAACAAAAAGCGAAAATCAGTTAAAATAAAACAAGCTCATTTTACGTTATAACCAAAAAACATAAAAAACATGAAGAAGCTTATTTGTTGTGTTATTGGGTTAACCGGATTATTTGCAAGTGCACAAGAAACAAGAGTGAAGTCGGAGAAGCCCGAACAATCTGTTTACGCTGTTGAAGTTAAATTAATAGGCTCTAATACGGGATTAATAACTGTTTCGGGAAATTCTACTATGAACGATTTAAAAGAAATCGAAAAAACAGCGCAAGATCACGGAATCAGTATTTCGTTTGTGAATCAAAAATTCAATAGAAATCAATTAGAATACACAGAACTTTTGTACCAAAATAACGGAAAATAGGAAACTTTGACTTTTGGAACTGACGATTTAAAGTTGTTGCCTTTTAGTATTTCATTTTCAACCGATAAAAAAGAAGGTAAAGAAACCAGAAAATTTTCGATCAAAAACAACAAAAATAATCGCTCTGGAACTTCCTCTGATAACGTTTATCAAATTATCTAACCAAATTAAAAAGACTTTCACAGTCTTTTTTTAATTTTACTTTAAAATTCCGCAATGAAAAAATATATTGTCTTTTTTAGTTTTTCCTTATTATATGCGTGTTCAACAAAATCGCAGGAAAACAATTTTAAAGAAGTTTTTACTTTAGATAAAAAGCATACCGAAGTTTCTGGAATGATCTTTCACCAGCCAACGCAGAAGCTGTGGATGTTGCAGGATAAAGGAAACCCGTCGGAATTATATGTTTATTCGGTTGACGGAACTTTTGAAAACACGGTTACTGTGAATAATCAGGAAAATACCGATTGGGAAGATTTATCGCAAGATACCAAGGGAAACATTTATATTGGCAACTTTGGAAATAACGATAATAAACGTAAAGATCTCCGAATTTTAAAAGTTGATGGATCTGATTTAACTTCTAATTCAATTAATACATCGCAAGAAACAACTTTTTATTATGAAGATCAAACTGATTTCCCTCCTAAAAAAAGCAATTTATTGTACGATTGTGAAGCTTTTGTAGCTACAAATGATGCTTTTTATCTGTTCACAAAAAACAGATCCAAAGGTTTTGATGGAACTTTTTATGTTTACAAAGTGCCTAACAAAAACGGAAATTTTAAAGCTGAAAAAATTGCAACTTTACAAACTTGTGGTCAGTATAAAAGCTGTGCAATTACTGGTGCAGCGCTTAACAAAAATGGAAACGAAATTGCACTACTAACGCACGATAAGGTTTTGTTGATTCCGTTTGTGAATGATGATTCTTTCAACCAAGAAAATATTACGATAAAAGAATTAGGTCATAATTCGCAAAAAGAAGCCATTACTTTTAAAAGCGATAAAGAAATTTTTATGGCAGATGAAAGCGAAAAAGGTAAAAAAGGCGGAAAAGTTTTTGTGTTGGATTTAAACTAATTTTATTATCTGTTACAATTGATTATTATTTAGAAAAGTCGTCACTTCGAGTAGCGTAACGTAGTGAAGCGTATCGAGAAGTTTTCTATATGAATAAGTTCTCGACAAGCTCGAACTGACAGAAATGTTAAGAATTTCATCTTTGTGTAAACTTCCTAATTAATATTTAAACTAAAAAGTAAACCCAACACCAAAACTTACCAAACTATTTTCTTTACTTGTAAAAATACCGCCGTAAGCTGTAAACGAATCCAGCGCATTTAACCATAAACCACCGCCGTAACTGTGATACCACTGGTTGTTCGGATCCCATTTATTCCAAACTTTACCAACATCGTATCCTGCATAAAAACCATAACTTAAAGGTAAAACTCCGTTGGTTATGTGTTTCATTTTATAACGGATATCCTGACTTGTTACAAACGATGTATCGCCCATAAAACGTTGCTGACGGTAACCACGCAACCCGTTATTTGATCCCAATGTAGCAGCCTGATAAAAATGATAATCGTCGCCAAAAATCTTTTCTAATAAATAAGTTGATGACCATGTTAGTTTTTTATCGTTAGAAATCGGCACCACAAAATTTAATTTAGAATTCAAATATTGGTGTGTTTTATTAAAATCATCAACAAAAAAGCGATTTCCAAACAAAAGCATAAATCCTAAACCAACCGTTGGTTCTTGCGTATTATCGTAATTCTCAAACTGATATTTCAATCGGGCTCCAACAAAATCGGTTTTATCATAAGAATCATTTAACTGCGTAAACAATTGCTCGTCAATCAATCGGTTATTTGTTTTTTCAATTTTTGTCGATTCGTATGTTGCTCCGATCAAAAACGAACTTCCGTTGCGACCTTTCCATTCGTATGCCGGCTTAACTTCCATTTGCGATGTTCTAACTCGGTAATAATTATCTCTGAAAGCACTTTTATCGTACGTAGCTAAATTATCAACCCCAAAAAAGTTTCTTGTAAAGTTTGATGAAGTTGCCAGGGCTTCCACATTCCAATATCCGGTGTTCGAATAATCTTTAAAACTACCTTTATATGCTGCAAAAATACCCGAAGTGGCGAAATTGAACTTTACTCGCAACTGATGTTTTTGCGAGTACGGATTTTGGTTGAACTTCTTCATGGTGTATGTTCCGTTCAAGCCCAACATTACACCATTGTCACGATTATAACCAGCATCGGGCAAAATAGCCAATACATTTAAAGGCGCTTTGCGGTAATCGTACTGATTTAAATTGTACTGATCGCGTAAAACAACGCTTGCATTTCCTTTTTCTTCGATAGTTACCGGTTTTGAAGCATAATCGAAAATTTTGGTGCTGGTTTTTGATGCTACACTGTAAACATCATTATTCTTCCCTCCTATTAATTTTAAACGTATTTTAGACTTTTCGCCATTCACTTTAATATTATCATCATCGTCTAACCCGTAAATCCAGATTTCTTTGGTCGTTTTTGGCAGATACTTGTAAGATGCCATTAGCGTATCGCCCGAATTTTTATTGCGGTAATGATTAATGATCACTTCATTTTTCGATGTATTTACAACGAACGTATCTTTTTTATTAGTTCCGACAACAATGCCGTATTTGAACAATTCTTTGTAATATTTGCCTGTAAAAGCGACTAATTTAGATCGCCGTTCTTTTAGAATTTCGATAATATCATCGCTGTATTGGTTACGGATTTCTTTCGGAAGACTGTTAAAAGCATCTTCAATAACCTGATCGTTTAAACCATTTACAACATCATCTGCCGCATTCTTCCAGTCTTGCAAAGTTGTGTTTTGAAGAAAAACTTTATCTAACGGAAATGCCGATTTTGTGATCCAACGTGGTTTGCCGTAATTCCCTTTAAAATTCTGCATGTGTCGCAACGGATTCAGCTTATTTGCAAGCATCAGTAATTTTCCGTCGATTTTTGCAAACGCCTGATCGCGATCTCTAGGTATCGGCTGATAAATCACTTCCTTACCTACTTTCTTTTCAACCCAACGCCATTGATCAGAATGTCTGTCCCAATCGCCAATTAAAAAATCGAAAATTCGGGCACGCAGATACATTTTCTCATCGACTTTATATTTTTCGTCTTTTTCTAAATTCACCAATAAATCTTGCGTGCTTATGATGTCATCGCCTTTCCCTAACGAAGAAATACTTGCCTGCGATTTATGCGGACGCTCTTCGATCATATACAACTCGTTTCCGTACGTTGCGTTGTATTTTCCTAACGCATTTTGTTTAGGAACGTAAAACAGTTTCGGGTTGGTATGATACAGACCAACTGCATCAGACAACTGTCCTAAAATAAATGCGGTGTACGGATGTGATGTGGTGTAATAATCATCGATAAATGTCAGTACAAAAGTATCTTCCAGCTTATCTTGAATGTAGGTATCTTTAAAAATTGCCGATTGCAAAAACTGTTTCGAACTTTTACGCAAGCCTCTCATCACGAATTGTTTTCCGTCTTTATCTTCTAACCACAATGACAATGACTGATTACCACCACCCGAAATAATTGGTTTTAAACCACCATACAAACTTTCTAAATTTGCTACAGGCGAGTTCACTTTTGTGCCATAAATACTGCGGTAATGGTTGCCGAATAAATAACGGTACGTTTTTGATTTTTTTGTTTCTTCTGGCGGATAAACCGATGCCATGGTGGTTGTTTTGGTAACTTCTGGATAGTTTCCGCTGTAATCATCAGGACACATAATGGTTTTCTTGAAAACAATTTCTTCGCCGGAATCGGTCATTTTATGAATAAAAACATCCACATGATTGTCTTCGTAAACCTTTAATGTTGCAAATCCCAAGCTGCCAATTGTATAACTTGTAGGTTGCACGCTTCTGGTTTCTTCGGTTTTTGATCCTGCTCCGCTGATTAATTGTTTAATACCATCGTTTTCAATATACTGTAAATTATGTTCGTGACCAGAAACGAAAACTACCTGCTCCTTATCTTTTGTAAGCGTTTTTAATCGATCAATCATCATGCGGTAATAAGTATGCTGCATATCAGCCGGACTTGCACCTGATGTTTTGCGTAAATAATTCGCCACACTTCCTAAAACAGGCAACGGTACTTTTTTATAAGGAAAAAGATGATTTCTCGCAGAAAAATAGCCACCGTGATTGCCATTGGTAATCATGGGATGATGAATGGCAACAACCGTAACCTTATTTTGATTTTTGTTGATTAAGCTACGGAATTCTTCAAAAAAATCTTCACGCGTTTTAATCGCACTTTCTTCATTTATGTTCGGATATTTATCCCAATTTTGAATAAACCACTCGCTATCAACCGTTATAATCGACAGTTTATCGTTTACCTCAACCAGATCAATTGCATCGTGTTTTTTTGGTAGAAACGACTTTTTACCTAATTTACTTTCAACATATTCTTTCTGATCCAACAAACCGTCCAAACCATGATACCAATCGTGATTTCCTGCCAAAAAAATAGTTTTCCCGTTTACAGATTGTGCCAAATTTATCTGTGCATTCAGTTTTTCTTCGGCTAACAATCGATCTTTATCATCCACTTTAGGCATTCCCAACGGATAAATATTATCGCCTATAAAAAGTAGCGTTTTATTGTTATCGTTCTGCTTTAAATAACCTTCAACCGTTTGCAATAATTGTTGTCCTTGCGGTTCGTTCGCATTTCCGGCATCGCCTACAACAACAATTTCATGCAATAATTTGCCCTTACCTTCGTTAGTAATCATATCGCGAGAAAAATCCTTACCAACTTGTTCATGAAAAGATGCGCAGGCATTTAACAAAGAAATGGCAAAAGCAAAAACAGAAATCTTTGCAATATGTGAGTTAAATTTCATAATTTTAATTTGTAAAAAATTCATCAATGGAACTTTTATTAAAAGCCGAAGCATATATTTTCAACCTTTTCAAAGATAAACTATCTTCTGAATATATTTATCATGATTATTTACATACTTTGCGCGTTGTGACTGCGATAAATGAACTGATAAATGGTGAAAATATTTTAGAGCCCGATGCCACGCATTTAAGGCTTGGTGCGTGGTTTCACGATGCCGGTTACATAAATGGTCCTGAAAATCATGAAGAGAGAAGTTGTGAAATTTTCAACGATTTCATTAAAGAAAATGCTTCTGAAAATGTAAATATTGATCAGGTTTGTAGTTTGATTTTAGCAACAAAATGTTCACATTTCCCAACAAATTTATTGGAGATGTGCATGAAGGATGCCGACTTTTATCATTTCACATTAGATAATTACAGTGAACTTGGCGAATTATTGAAGAATGAAATTGAAACAACGTGTACAAAACAGTTAACAGATATTGACTGGTGCACAGAAAATTTGACTGTTTTAACTAAAAATCAATATTATTTTACCGATTATGCCAAAACATACTGGCAGCCAAAAAAGGAGAAAAATATTTTTAAGCTTCGTGAAAATTTAGAGAAATTAAAGCTGAACAAAAAAGGAAAAAACAAAGAACTAAAAGAGAAAAAGCTGGAGAAATTGGATCGACCAGAAAGAGGAATTGATACTTTGTTTCGTACAACTTTAAACAATCATACGCAATTAAGTGCCATTGCAGACAGTAAAGCCAATATTTTACTATCGGTAAACTCCATTCTTATATCAATTTCGTTAACGGCGATTATCCCAAAATTAGATAGTCCGAGTAATGCGCATTTGATTATCCCGACTTTTATATTACTTATTTTCAGTGTTATAACCATTGTTTATACCATTTTGGCTACCAAACCCAAAGTGAGTTCAAACACTGTTACTAAAAAAGAAATTGAACAGCGCAAAGTAAATATTTTGTTTTTTGGAAACTTTCATCAACTCCCTTTAAGTGATTTTAACGATGCAATGAACGATTTAATGAAAGACCGCGATTATTTGTACGATACCTTGATTAAAGATTTGTACTATTTAGGTTTGGTATTGAACAAAAAATACCGAATGTTAAGCATTTCGTACACGGTTTTTATGTACGGAATTATTATTTCGGTAGCGGCTTTTTGTATCGCTTTTATACGAATTTAGTCAGATAATTGATAAAATCTGTGTAAGAGAATATTTTAAAATTATCGATATTAAAATCGGTATTAATAGTTACGCGCAAAGCTTTTAAGTCAGTAATATCCTGCAAATCTTCAACCGTGAGATATTCTATTTCGTCTGTAAAATAATTTTGATCCTTTAAAAAATCGATATAATTTAAATAATCATTTTTATCGGTTTCATTTAAATAAACAATGGTTACTTTATTGGCTTGCACCAAACGTTCTCTTGTATTTTTAACCAATGCTTTCGCCAAACGTTTTTTCATTAATTCAAAGCGGATATCATCGTTACTTTCAACATCAAAACGTTTTTCATCCATTCTAAATTTAATCGAAATAGGTTCGTTGTAAACCAAAATCAAGCTGGTTAAATCCATATCAAAACTTAACTTCGACTTTAAATTTTGATGCATTACCACCACTTTACACATAACCTGAAGTTGCCATAAACGTAAATTATACAGATACATAGAATCGTAAATTTGAGTCGGAGTTATGCTGTTGCCAATGAACAAATTGTGTTCTACGCCATCGCTTCTAAATCGTTCAAAATAATGCGGATAAACGGTTTGCACCGCAATTTGTTCGGTATCTAAAACATCGGTCAACTGTTTGTTAACGGTTTGTATCGCTAAATCGTATTTTTTACGCTGATGCCAGAAACGCTGGTGCTTTTCATCTAACTGCTCGTTATATTTTTGAATAATTGTTTGATATTCTTCTTTTTCGCTTAACTGTTTAAACAACGGATGAATGGTATCGATTATATATCGATGGATCTGCGCTTCGGCTACAAACTGATGCGTTTTTAACTGATTTTGAAAGAAAATAATTTCATTTATTCGTTGTTGAAACAACAATGTTTCTTCTTTTGGTTTGATAAATTCAAGCACATTCAGAATTTCCTTTAACTGCCTGCGCAAATCAGTTAACATGGCATTATTTCTGAATTTTGTTGACGATTGAATATCGGTTTCCCCATAAAGCGGAAAAATATTTTCGAATTCAATTTCCTTTAAAACCGTTTCGGTATTATGTGTTTTGGCAAAATAATAATTTTTCGCCTGTTCTTCGAATTTCCAGTTTACGCTTGGGTGGAATGTGGTGTATTCTCGCTGAATAATCGCATCTAGTTCATTTTTTACATCGATCTGATATTTTATAAACGTATCGTTAATCAGCGGCATTACATCGTTCAACTTGTTTGCATTAACCGTGTGCAAAGCAAAAGGAATACTGCTTGTAATTTCGATATACGCCTGAAAAGCATCGGTTTTTCTAATAGGAGCCAGAATAAAACTGCGAATATTTTTAGTTTGCAGATAATCTAAATACGGAATCCAATCTTTGTGATGATATAGTTCTAAAATATCGGTTACGCAGAAATAATCAACCGAATTATTAAACTGTTTGAAAAACTTTGTTGAAGCATTTAAAAGTTCTTTTGAAGCATTTGCAGGAACCTTAAAATCGCTTTTAAAATCGACAACCAAAGGCAATTCTATAAAATCATGCGAAAGATCGTTGACAAAGAAAATACCGTAATCTATATTTTTCTCTTTAAATATCGAACGAAAAACTTCCTGTCCTTCTGTAATACTGATACCTTCCTGCCCAGGTTTTAACAGATTTGTTTTTATGCTTGATATGGTATTTTCAATCGTAACATCGGTCAGAGTAATAATTCCAAAGCCTTTAAGAATCCAACTGTGAATCGGGAATTTTTCTTTCCAAACAGTAATATCGTTATAACTGCGTTTCAGCATTTTAATATCGTCTTGCGTAATTTTCAATGCGTTTTCGGTAGGAATCAACTCCGTAAAATCACCATTAAACGTAATGCGGTAATGTTTTATTACACCATTTTTATCTGGAATATCGTAAAACATTGGTCGCGATAAATCAAAGTTTTCACCATACCAACTGTTTAAAATCAAGCAACAACTGAAAATGTAATACTGATCGTTATTAAAATCGCGGAAATTAATTTCGAACTCCTCGCCTGCTTCACTGATTATCTTTTGAAAACGCTGTGTAAAATTAAAATTGAAATTTTGAAAAGGCAAACTCACCGCTTTTATTTCATTGGATGTTAACGCAGTAGGAAATAAATCGGCAAGCAGATTATGAATCAACGGCAAATTGTCGTAAATAAGTTTTTTAGAGGTGATTCCTTCATACAATTCGGGTACTTTAGCAACTTCGTCCAACAATGACTGTGCATAAATGGCGCGATAAGGTGTTTCGGTTTCCTTGGCGATTTCTTTCAACGCATCAATAACTTTATGGAAAGAAATTACAGAATAAAACGGACTTTGACTAAAATAATCGATACCTAAATTCAACTCGTCATTCATAAATAAACAGCTTTTTACAAATGTACAATTTTGAGTGATTTGTTTTATCAACTAAAAAACTAGTTTAAAAACGACATAAATAGTTGTGTAACTAAAATTTTAGTTTACATTTGTAATATCAAATTTTGAATATGGAAAAGCTGACAAATAAAGAAGAAGAAATAATGCAGGTTATATGGCAATTGAAGAAAGTATTTGTAAATGATATTTTAGATGAAATGCCCGAACCAAAACCACATTACAACACACTTTCAACAATTGTGCGTTTATTAGAAGAAAAGGGATTTTTGGCACATAAAAGCTACGGAAAGTCGCATCAATATTATCCCACAATTAGTTTAGAAGCTTATCGCGGTGTTTTTGTGAAAGATTCTATTAAAAAATATTTTGGCAATTCGGTTTCTAATCTCGTGAACTATTTTGTGAAAGAAGAAGAATTATCACAGACTGAAATTGACGAGTTGATGAAAATTATTGAAAACAATCAAAAAAAATAGCCTATGCATCCGTTTCTTGATTATATTTTAAAAGCGAATTTATTGCTGATCTTTTTCGGACTTTTTTACCTGATCTTTTTAAAAAGAGAAACTTTTTATCAGTTAAACCGTTGGTATTTTATAGGATCTATCATCGTTTCAATCACTGCTCCGCTTGTTACTTTTACAAAAACGGTTTTTGTAGAGCCAATTCCGGTTGAATATTTTGTGAACGATAATGAAACTGTTTTTATTAATGAAGTTGTTAAAGAACCATCTTTTTTAGAAACAATCGATTTGCAACAAGTTGCAGTTTACTTGATTCTTTTTATAAGTTCTGTTTTAATAATCAGAAAAATATATGCAGTTACAAAACTATATCGTTCCATAAAAAAACTGCCAAGTTTAGGTGCTTCAAACATTAAAACTACTTCAGATAATAAAACTGTTTACTCTTTTTATCAATGGATTGTTGTTCCGGAAAACTTTTTTCAATGGCAAAACCACAAAATCATTTTAGACCATGAAAGCATCCACTTAAACCAAAAACACACATTTGATCTCATTTTAATTGAATTGGTTGCTGCTGTTTTCTGGTTCAATCCGTTGGTAAAAGTAATGCAGCGTGCTATAAATACCAATCTGGAATTTATTGTAGATCAAAAAATGATCGAAACCACAGAAAGCGTGCTGTATCAAAAAAATCTGTTACAGTTTCAAACGCAACACGCCATTCAGTTTGTGAATTCGTACAATGCAAGCGAAATTAAAAATCGCATATTACAACTAAACTCTAAAAAATCAACCAATATGAAAAAACTTAAATTTTTATTAGCAACACCGGCTTTGGTGGCTTTCTTTGCCTTGTTTCAAATTGAAACGGTAGCACAAGTTAAAGAAACTATTGAAGTGCAGGAAGTTTTTGAAAACGACGAAGCAGAAGATTCTTTTTATGTAATGATTCACAGTAAATACGACGATGAATATTACAAAAGAACTGTGAAAATGCTTCGCGAAAAATGTAATTTAGATGTTACTATTGATAACTTAAAACGTAATAAAGATGGTGAATTAACTGATATTAGAATTAAATGTAATGATGATAACCAATATTTTTTGAATGAACATAAAACCAATACTAAACCTTTTAGTCCTTTTCAATTATATGTTTACAAAAATGATAATGGAAAATACTATATTGAAACGGTTTCAGAAAAAAGTACCAAAGAACAAATATCGTATGTTCCAGAATCAGATTTTTTAATGCTTTTAGATACGGTAGAAAAAGATTTAAACGTGTTGAAAAATGACAGAAAAACGTTTGATAAAGTTGCTTCTAAATTTCCGATAGTAGTTGACGGAATTTTAATGAATAAAAATGAGTTAAAAAAATTCGATACTTCAAAAATTAAATCGGTTCATATTGATGCAGGTAATCCTGAAAAAGGCACTATTGTAAATTTATCAACTTATGATGATGATAATTCTGGCAGCCGTATGTTTACATTTAAAATTGTAGATGACAATACTGATAAACCTTCTAATAAAATTCTTATTAACGGTAAAGAATCAACTGAAGAAGAATTAACAAACCACATTTATAAAATTAATCAGCAAAAAAGAGATAGTCTTTCTTCTTCAAACAAAATTCAAATACAAAAAATAAATCATAAAGACACGCATGTAACTATTAAAGGCATAGGTAGTTCGACAAATGATAAGATAGTTTATATTGTTGATGGGAAAGAAATAAATCCTGGTGATTTCGGAAAAATTCATCCAAATGATATAGAACGTATCGATGTTTTAAAAGATAAAAAAGCAATTGAAAAATACGGAGATAAAGCAAAAGATGGTGTTATTGTAGTAACAACAAAAGCTAAAAAAGAAGTTTCTTTACAACAAAAAGCGCAAGCCTTAAAAGCACGAGAATTGGCAATGAAACAAAGAAATGAGGCTATTGCCGAAAGAAATGAAGTTATACAAAATAGAAAAGAAAGAGAAAAAAGTCGTCAACACCTTTTAAAGAAAAGAAACGAAATTTCCGAAAAAACTCAACAACGCAGAAAAGATTTAGAAGAACAACGAGAAAAACTATTAGCTAAAAGAAAGGAAACTATTATTGTATCAAACAAAAATTCAGATAAAAAGCAACTAGAGGACGATTACAAAACCTTAAATAATATTTTCAATGATCTTAATAAAACAGTTAAAGAAATCGAAGATGATAATATAAAAATCACATCTGTTAAAGCTTCTTTAACACGGGAAGATGGTACAAAAGTAGAATTAGCGGAAGTTTATTAAAACAAAAATCCTCTCGAATTGAGAGGATTTTTGTTTTATAAAATCGATATTATTTCAATCCTTTTAAAGAATGTTCAATCGTTGTAATTTTAGATAAAGCATCGGCTTCTTTTTTGCGCTCGTTTGCAATTACCTGTTCTGGTGCGCCGCTTACAAATTTTTCGTTTGATAATTTTCCTTGTACCGAACGTAAAAATCCTTGTAAATATTTTAATTCTTCTTCTAATTTTTTCACTTCTTCTTCGATATTCACCGAACCTGAAATCGGAATAAAGTATTCGTTTGAATTTACGCGATATGATAAAGCACCCGAAACCTGCTCGTTCACGTATTCTAAACTCGCAACATTTCCTAATTTTTCAATAACGGCATCAAAAGTTTTAGAAGCGTTTTCGTTATTCAACACTTTTAAATCGATTGTTTCTTTAAATGAAATATTTTTGTCTTTACGAATAGTTCTAATCCCCGCAATTACTTCGCTTGCAAAATCAAAATCTGCAATCAACTGTTGATCGAACGATTTAATTTCCGGCCAAGTTGATACAATTAACGCATCTTCTGTTGAACGTTCTGCGATGTGTTGCCAAATTTCTTCAGTTAAGAACGGCATGTACGGATGCAGTAATTTCAAGTTCGCTTCTAACATCTCTGTCGCCACTTTAAACGTATCTGCATCAATTGGTTGTTGATACCCAGGTTTAATCATTTCCAGGAACCACGAACAGAAATCGTCCCAAACCAATTTATAGATTGCCATTAAAGCATCAGAAATTCTGTATTTTTCAAAATGATCTTCAATTTCAGCCAAGGTTTTCTGCAATTTTGCTTCGTACCAAGCTACCGCAACTTTTGATGCTTCGGGTTGTGGAATTGTTTCCGATACTTCCCAACCTTGAATCAGTCTGAAAGCATTCCAGATTTTGTTTGTAAACGCTTTCCCTTGATTGCACAATTCTTCATCGAACAAAATATCGTTTCCTGCAGATGATGATAACAACAATCCACAACGAACTCCATCGGCACCAAATTTCTCGATCAAATCTAACGGATCAGGAGAATTACCTAAAGATTTTGACATTTTACGACGTTGGTTATCGCGTACAATTCCTGTTAAATATACGTTTGTAAAAGGTTTTTTGCCTGTAAATTCGTATCCTGCAATAATCATTCGGGCAATCCAGAAAAATAAAATATCCGGACCGGTAACCAAATCGTTTGTTGGATAATAATATTTGAATTCTTCGTTTTCCGGATTCACAATTCCATCAAAAACCGACATTGGCCATAACCACGACGAAAACCAAGTATCCAAAGCATCGGCATCTTGTATCAAGTCTTTAGCTGTAAATTGTAAGTTATTGGTTTTCTGCTGAGCTAATTTTAAAGCTTTTTCGATAGTTTCAGCAACCACAAAATCTTCTTTTCCACTACCGTAATAATAAGCCGGAATTTGATGTCCCCACCATAACTGACGCGAAATATTCCAATCGCGAATATTTTCCATCCAATGACGATACGTATTATTGAAACGGTTTGGATACAATTTAACTTCTTCGGTTTCAAGAACAGCTTTAATGGCAGGTTTCACCAAATCGTCCATTTTAAGGAACCATTGATCTGATAATCTTGGTTCGATAACTGCTTTGGTACGTTCAGAAGTTCCAACATTATTTAAGTGATTTTCTACTTTTTCCAAAGCACCGATGGTTTCTAATTCTTTAGAAATTTCTTCGCGAACCACAAAACGATCTTTACCTTTATAATGTAAGCCTAAATCGTTCATTGTAGCATCATCGTTAAAAATATCGATGATTTCTAAATTATGACGCTCGCCCAACTCTTTATCGTTCACATCGTGCGCAGGCGTAACTTTTAAACAACCTGTACCAAATTCCATATCAACATACTCGTCGAAAATAATAGGAATTACTCGGTTTGCAATAGGCACAATGGCGTTTTTTCGACATAAATGCGCATAACGTTCATCGTTCGGGTTGATACAAATTGCAGTGTCACCCAAAATAGTTTCGGGACGCGTGGTAGCAATGGTAATGAAATCGTTTGTACCTTCGATCTGATATTTTAAATGATATAATTTTCCTTGGCGTTCTTCGTAAATTACTTCTTCGTCAGACAACGTTGTTTTTGCTTCAGGATCCCAGTTAACCATGCGGTAACCGCGATAAATCATTCCTTTATTGTATAAATCAACAAACGATTTTATAACGGCAGCAGACAATTCATCATCCATTGTGAACTTTGTACGTTCCCAATCACAAGAAGCACCTAACTTTTTTAACTGCTCTAGAATAGTTCCACCGTATTTATCGGTCCATTCCCAAGCGTGTTTTAAAAATTCTTCACGCGATAAATCGTTTTTATTAATTCCTTCTGCCTTTAATTTGGCAACAACTTTAGCTTCGGTAGCAATAGACGCGTGATCTGTTCCCGGAACCCAGCAAGCATTGAACCCTTTTAAACGCGCGCGACGAATCAAGACATCCTGAATTGTGTTGTTCAGCATGTGCCCCATGTGTAAAACTCCCGTGACGTTTGGCGGCGGAATTACAATTGTATAAGGTGTTCTATGATCTGGTGTTGAACGAAAATAGTTGTTTTTCATCCAATAGTCGTACCACTTGGCTTCAACTTGTTTTGCATCAAACTGTGCAGGAATTGTCATATATTTTACTGTTTAAATCGTGTGATAAAAAAACAAAAATACAATAATCTTTAAAATTTAGTTCACTAATTTTAAATTTGTTAAGTTTGGCACAGGTTTTGAAAATATCATAACGAAATGCAAAAAAAATCAATATTGTTTGGATTTCATTTGAAACTATTTAAATTTACATAATTAAAATTAATTGAAACAATGAAAAAATTTTTAGGAATAGTAGCGATGACATTAGTTGGAGCTGCTTCATACGCACAAACTGGTCCGAAAATTGAGTTTAAAGCTGAAAACAACACAATCGATTACGGTACTGTTGTGAAAGGTGTAGACAGTGGCGTTAGAACTTTTGAGTTTACTAACACAGGAGATGAGCCTTTAGTTATTACGGCAGCACGTTCTTCTTGTGGTTGTACGGTACCTTCACCGCCAAAAGAACCAATTATGCCAGGAAAATCTGACAAAATTGAAGTAAGATACAACATGAATCCGGGTCCGATTTCTAAAATCATTACAGTTGAATCCAATGCAACAAATGTCCAAGGTGGTACAGTAGCATTGACTATTAAAGGTAAAGTAGTAGAAAGTTAAAAAATTACTATTGATAAAAGGTTGTTCGTTTAGAACAACCTTTTTTGTTTTAATACCTTGTGGTATCAAATATTCTTTTTTATTCGATAATATTATCAGTTCTGCAATACTGTTACTTCGCAATTATCAAATTACTAAATCTTACATCATTATCGGTTTACAATCAAAAAAATATAAGTGTATTTATTATATTTGTAAACAAAATTAATTTCGACTTTAATAAATCTTACAATAATGTCAAAATCTAAGATTATCTACACATTAACAGATGAGGCGCCAATGTTGGCAACTTATTCATTTTTACCTATTGTTAAAGCTTTTACTGCACCAGCCGGTATCGAAATGGAAACACGCGATATTTCGTTGGCAGGAAGAATTTTATCAAACTTTCCTGAATTCTTAAAAGAAGATCAAAAAATTGGTGATGCCTTGGCAGAATTAGGTGAATTAGCAAAAACACCTGAAGCTAACATCATTAAATTACCAAATATTTCTGCTTC
>Ga0308157_10001290_pt1 | contig 54406 bp, 54 predicted proteins | sample PhyBR1_FD_201035 | JGI IMG/M metagenome (GOLD analysis project Ga0308157, IMG submission 201035) | Phyllosphere microbial communities from UC Gill Tract Community Farm, Albany, California, United States - DLSLB.R1 | ecosystem: Host-associated > Plants > Phyllosphere > Unclassified | place: USA...
GGCCGTAATCGGTCAGCAAGGCAAGGCCGACCGTGATGGTGAGCCAGGCGCTGACCTGGGCGATATCGAACAGCGCCCTCGCGGTTGCCAGTTCGCCGCCAATGCCGCCGGAATTTGACAGAAGCTCTGCCATGACGGTCACTTTCCAGGCGCTGCCGGCCGTCGTCGTCCAGGCCGGGAAGAGATAGGAAAGAACATGCGGCATGGTGACCGTGCGCAGGCGGTAGAACCATGGGGCGCCGAAAGCCTGCGCCATCACCTCCAGCTGCCGGTCCCGCTTGGCGACACCTTCCAGCGCGCCGGCGAAAGAAACCGGGGCGGAGGCGATGACCACAGTCATGATGGCCGTGCCACCGGACGAACCGAACCAGATGAGCGCCAGCACGATCCAGCCGATGGGTGGCACGCCGAGGAGGACGGTGACGACAGGCTTCATCAGCCGCATGGCCGCGAAGGAATAACCGGCTAGCACGCCCGCCACCGTGCCGATGCCGGCGGCGATGGCAAAACCGGTCAGGGCTCTGACGGCGCTCTGTGACAGGATGGCGAAAAAATCCGGCCGCTTCGCCAGAAGCCCGATCGCCGCGAAAGTCTCACCCGGCGAGGGCAGGATGAAGGAGCCATAAATTTCATGCCCGGCCTGCCAGGCGGCGAGAAAGCAGAAAATACCCGAAAGCCCCGCCCAGCCCGCCCAGAGATAGCGGCCCATCCAGCCAAGACTTTCGAGAATGCGGTTCATGCCTGCTACACCAGATAAAAACCGTCATCCGGCCGCCGACCGCCGATGATCGCGGGGTCGGCCTTGGCGAGTTCATCGTAAAACGCCTCAAGATCGGTACGCGCAGCACTCGCCTTCAGCGCACATAGATGGCTAGTCGGGAAGGAGGCAGCGATGATGTCAGGCGGAAAGCCCAGAGCTTCGGCGACGGCATCGGCCGCCGTCTTAGGGTCGGCCATGGCGCTGGCGAGCGCCGCCTCCATGGCGGCCTGTAGAGCCTCTATGCCGGACTTGCCGAGCTTTTGCTGAACCTGCGACGTCAAGGCGAGGCCGGCCTGCGGGATTTCAGCCTTGCCGGCCACCTTCGCCCATTCCTGCTGGATATCGATGGTGCGGTGGACCGTCATGAAAAACGACTTCGCCTTGATCAGCACAGCGGTCGCGGCCGGTTCGCTGAGCAACGCGGCATCCACCCTGCCCGTCAGCAGCAATTGCACGGCTTCCGGCGGCGAGGCGGCATATTCCAGCTTGATGTCGCCGGACTTCAGGCCGTTTTCGGCAACAAGGCGATGCAGCACGAAATCGGGCATATCATTCTTGAACGGCAAAGCGAGCGTCTTGCCGGAAAGGCTTTTCAGGGAGTTCAGCGTCTCGTCTTTCGAAACGATATAGAGCAGACCCGTGGTCAGCACGTTGAGCAGCCCGAGGCCGAGGCCGCGATTATGGAGATTGGCGGCGCCATAACTCGGCATCGCCACCGCCCCCATGGAGCCGGAGGCAACGGCCGCGCGCATTTCATCCGGCGTTTTCCAGGCCTTGAAGACGGCCTCAGGCGCAACGTCCTTCAGGAACCCGCCTTTTACGGCATGGGCCAGCACGGCGGACGGCGCGGCGGGAGGCCCGTAAAAGGTGAGCGGTGTCTCCGCTTTCAGAATATGCGGTGCGGCAAGCGTCGCCACCGTGAAACCGGAAAGGGCCGAAAGAGCCTGACGACGGGTGAGATGATGGGCCATGGTCCTGATCCTTGTTCGCGCCGGAAGCGCCCCGATGCCGCACAACCAGCCTTGCGGCCCGGAGCGTCACCAACCCGGAAATGACATTTTGCAAGCGGATGCTCTTTGCGCAGGATCAAACAGCACCGGAAGCAAGGGGCTATTTGCATGTTTTAAAAGACCGGGCCTCTCGCAGAATGCGCGAACCCTCCTGCGCGGCGGCGATATCGAGAAACATCAGGCTCGCCGTTTCGACGACGCCTTCATCGACCGTATCGTCCTCGGCAAAATCCGATAGCATATCGGTCAGAAGACCGATCTTGCGCCGCTCCTCGCGGGCGGCGGCAAGGAGCTTGACGACATTGCGCTGGCGCTCGAAATCCTCAAGCTCGCGCAGCGCGTCGTGCACCTTGTCGCGGCAGCCGCAATCGAGCGCGCTTTGCAAAACCACGTTACGCACGAGATGGATCGCCGCCGCGAGCCCCGCCCGGCGCTGCCGCAGACTGTGATTGCGCGTTTTTTCCGTTCGTCGTCATGCATTCACCCCATGCGCCGTGTTGCGGGCGCGGGCGATCCAGGCCGCCCCTTCCTGCCCGTGGTGAAAACCATTGGAAAAAGGCACGTCCGGATAGATTTGGCTGAGACGGGCAAGACCATCTTCCGCACCCCGCCTGCCGGTCAGAACATCGTCATGGATCTGCGCCACCGCCACCATGTCGCAATCCTGCGGCGAGAGGCGGAAACGGGCGATGCCGGCAGCGGCCAGATCCTGAAGCTCGCCAAGCAGCGACTGGCAGGTGTGCGACACCGTCTGCACCCCGTTCAGCGCCAGAAACGATTGCCGGTCAAGCGTGCGGACCGGCAATCCATCCGGATCGTCACCGCAGACGAACTGGCAATTATCCTTGATATTGCCCTTGGCGCGGGCATGGGCGCAGCGCGCCGAAATGGCGAGCGGCAGGCGGCCGAAGGCGAAGATTTCGAAGTCCACATCAGGCGTCTCCGCCACGATGCGCTCCACCGAGATCATCGGCAGTTCCGGCGGCAGGCAGATGGCGCTTGCCCCGCGCGAGGAGAGCAGCCGCGCGGTCGCGGCATTATAGACATTCACCATCGGCCCGACGACGTGCGGCGCGCCATGCAGCATGCCAAGGGCGGAAAGGTCATTCGCCTCGACGGGATAGGGACTATCGGCGATCAGGCCGCGCAGCTGGCGGCTTTCCCGTTCCAGCGTCACCAGTGAAAGCGTCGAAAGGATCACCTGTTTTCCGGCGTTCTCCAGCCGCTCGATCACCTCTGCCAGATGCGGCTCGGTAAAATGAAACCGTTTGGAACAGACGGTCTCGCCGAGATAGACATGGCTGACGGGCGCTTCATCGGCGATGCGGAAATAGAAATCTCGCCATTTCTCGCCCTGCCAGAGATAAAGGACCGGGCCGAGCGCCAGAGTGGCCTTTGCGGGTTTTGCCATCGCCTTCATCTCCAGCGTTTCTCATAAGCGCCAACGGTGGTGCGCTGGCCTTCGCTTAAGAGCCGCAGGCGTGAGAGCAGCCTGCCGCGCTCTTCGGCACCGGCGGAAAGCGCCCGGTGCAGGGTGGAAACCACTTCCGCCACATAGGCCTTGCCGCGCTGGCGACCCTCGATCTTCAGCGCGCTGACCCCCGCCTCGCGCAGCGCATCGATCTGGTCCATCACGTCAAGCGATACCGGATCCTCGAAGGCATAAGACTTGTCATCGGCAATCTCGAAACGGCCCTTGCACAGCGTCGGGTAACCCGCCGCCTCCCCCGCCGGAAAGCGGTTGATGGTGTAATCACCGAGTTCCGACACCAGCTCCTGCCCATCCTGCCGGTAATGCACATGGCTTGCCGGCGAGCAGACGCCGTTCATGTTGGGTGATTTGCCTGTGGCATAGGAGGACAGCGAGCACCGCCCTTCTGCCATGACGCAGAGGCCACCGAACACGAAGATTTCGATTTCGCAGCGGATTTGCCGCGCCAGCCGGGCAATGTCAGGAATCGTCAGGGTGCGCGGCAGCACCACCCGTTTGGCGCCGAAGGCATCGACGAGAAAATTGACCGCATCGGCATTGGAGGCGGAGGCCTGTACCGAGACGTGGATGCGCTGCTGAGGATGGTTTTCCGCCACATGCGCCATCAGGCCGAAATCGGCGAGGATAAGCGCGTCAGCCCCTGCCTTCACGGCGTCGGCCGCACCGCGATACCAGATGTCCTCATTACCGGCGCGCATGAAGGTGTTGAGCGCCACAAAGGTCTGGACACCGCGTTTCTTCGCGTAAGTGATGGCGTCGGCCAGCTCTTCGCGGGAAAAATTGAGGCCAGGGAAATTGCGGGCGTTGGTTTCATCACGAAAGCCGCAATAGACGGCGTCCGCCCCGGCATCCACGGCCTCACGAAAGGCGGCGGGCGTTCCCGCAGGACAGATCAGTTCCATGCCTGCTCTCCCCGCGTTTCGGACAGAACGTGGCCGCGCAGGCGGTTCGCAAGACCCGTTACCACCGGCGCGAAAGGCCCGGCAAATGCACCGAGGTCACGCGGCAGATCGATACCGCTATCATCAAGCGCATTGCGCAGCGCCAGCATCGCCTCCATGTCGCCGGTGACGCTGAGATCACGCGAAAAGAACAGCGCATCGGCATCCTGCCGCCCCTCCATCAGCGCAAGCAGCATGAAAAGCGGCCCTTCGACCGCCGCATCCACCTCCGGCAGGCGGCCCTTTCGGCTGACGGTGATGGCGGGACGCGCCGGTTCGACCATGAAGGCGAAAGGCAGATCGACAGGCTGAAAGCCATAACGCTTGTGGCTATGTTCACCGAGCCGGCCGAACATATCCGGGTGCCGTTTCATGATTTGCGCCAGCATCGCCGCCGTCGCTCGCTGCACCACGGCAAGGGGCAGAAAATTCATGGGGGTAGCGATGGCGGCGGGAAAAGGTCTCATGAAGGGTCCTGTCAGGTCAGTTGCGGGCCGGACCCTAACCGCAGCGCCTCGGCACCGGTTTGAGCGAACGCAAAGACAGGGAGATTTTCGGATGCGCCTTCACAAAAGCCGCTATAAATCAATCATTTGCCGAGCGAAGGAGGCCGCCCATGTCCTATATAGGGATCAAACGGATCTACGAACCCGCCAGCGACGATGACGGCGCGCGCGTTCTGGTGGACCGGCTGTGGCCGCGCGGCATGCGCAAGGAAGACGCAAAACTCTCGCTCTGGATGAAAGAGATCGCGCCCAGCAACGAACTGCGCAAGCAATTCTCCCATATGCCGTCACGTTTTGCCGACTTCACCGGGCATTACCATCAGGAGCTTTCGGCCAATCCCGATGCCGTGGCGCGCATGAAGGAGTTGATGGTGAAGGGCCGGGTCACGCTGCTTTATACCGCCCATGATACCGAACACAATCATGCGCTCGTGCTCGCCGACTATCTTCGCTCGCACTGAAGCCGCATTTGCGGCAGCGCAAGGACATGCCGCATAACCGCCTGCAAACAGGCGGCATGACAGACGAACCGACAGATATAAAGACAGAAACAAAACCCGCCCGCACAAGCGATCTGCGCGGTTTCATCCGGCTGCTGGAAGAACGCGGGCAGCTGCGGCGAATCCGCCAGCCGGTTTCGCTGGTGCACGAGATCACCGAAATCCACCGCCGCGTGCTCGCCGATGGCGGGCCGGCGCTGTTATTCGAGCAACCCGTCGATCATGAGGGCAAGGTGCGGGAGGTGCCGCTGCTCGCCAATCTGTTCGGCACGCGGCAGCGCATCGAATGGGGGTTGAGGCTGGAGACGGGCGGCCTGCCAGCACTTGGACAAAAGCTCGCCGAATTGCGCGAGCCGCGGCCGCCGAAATCCATGGCCGAGGCATGGGGTAAACTGCCTTTGCTGAGAGCCGCACTGTCCATGCGGCCGCGCAACGTCTCGCGCGCGCCGGTTCAGGAAAGGGTGCTGACGGGCGATGCGGTCGATCTTGCCCGCCTGCCGGTGCAATGGTGTTGGCCGGGAGAACCGGCCCCGCTCATTACCTGGCCACTGGTCATCACGCGCTCGCCTGATGATCCAGGCGATATGAATGTCGGCATCTACCGCATGCAGGTGCTGGGGCCGGACAGGGTGATCATGCGCTGGCTGGCGCATCGCGGCGGCGCGCAGCACCACCGGCTGTGGCAGGCGCGCGGGCTGGATATGCCCGTCACCGTCGCCATCGGGGCCGACCCCGCCACTATTCTTGCCGCCGTGATGCCACTTCCCGACCATATCAGCGAGCTTGGCTTTTCCGGCCTGCTGCGCGGGTCGAAAAGCCGCATCGCGAAAGCTATGACGGTGCCGATGCCGGTGCCGGCCAATGCTGAGATCGTGCTGGAAGGTACTGTTTCGGCAACGGAAACGGCAATGGAAGGCCCCTATGGCGACCACACTGGCTATTATAATTCCGTCGAAGCCTTCCCGGTGTTGACGCTGTCGGCCATCACCATGCGCCGCGATCCGATCTATCTTTCCACCTATACTGGACGCCCGCCGGACGAACCCTCGGTTCTCGGCGAAGCCATACTCGAGATTTTCCTGCCGCTCGTGAAACGGCAGTTTGCGGAAATCGTCGATCTGTGGATGCCGCCGGAGGCCTGTTCCTATCGCGTCATGGTCGTCTCCATCGACAAGCGTTATCCGGGACAGGCAAAGCGGGTGATGATGGGCCTTTGGTCGATGCTGCCGCAGTTCAGCTATGTGAAGCTCATCATTCTGGTCGATCCCGACATCAATGTGCGCAGCTGGGCAGATGTGATCTGGGCGCTCTCCACCCGTTTCGACGCCTCGCGCGATACGACCATCATTAACGATACGCCGATCGATTATCTCGATTTCGCCTCGCCGAAAGCCGGCCTCGGCGGAAAGATGGGGCTGGACGCCACCCGCAAGCTGCCGCCGGAGACGGAGCGCGAATGGGGCCGCGTGCTATCCATGACGCCGGACGTCGTCGCGAACGTGGATCTGATGTGGCGTGACCTCGGCCTTGGAGAACGGCCATGACCCCGTGCCGCGTCGTGGTCAGCGTTACCGGCGCATCTGGTGCTGCCATTGCGCTGCGCATCATCGAGCGCCTCGCCGCAATGAAATGCGTCGAAATCCATCTCGTCCTGTCGCCATCCGCCAGACGCACCGTGCTGCATGAGGAAGGTGCCGAGGGCATGGGGCGGATGCTCTCGCTCGCCAGCGTCAATCATGCCGTCGATGATATTGGCGCGGCAATTGCCAGCGGCTCCTTCCCAACAACAGGCATGATCGTCGCCCCCTGCTCCATGCGTACACTTGCCGCCATAGCAACGGGACTTTCGGACAATCTGATCACCCGCGCCGCCGACGTGTACCTGAAGGAACGACGGAAACTGGTTTTGATGACCCGCGAAACGCCGCTGCATCTCATCCATCTGCGCAATATGTGCACTGTCACGGAGGCAGGCGCCATCGTCATGCCGCCGGTGCCGGCCTTTTATAACAGGCCGCAAAGCGTCTTCGATATTGTCGACCAGCTCGCCGCCCGCGCGATCGATCAGCTCGGTATCGCGCCCGCGCCGCAGGCACCGATATGGCAACCGCATGTGGTGAAGACGCCGTGAGTGGTCAGAAATAGGCCATGGGGTCAGCGCCGAAGAGCATGGCATGGCCGCCGGCCAGCAGCCACCACACGCTCAAGCCCGTCAGCACTGCTGCGAGCAGCATCGGCCCATCCACAGCGATACGGGTTTTGCCTGTGAGAATCGCTGCGAAGGGAACCGTGGCGCTGCCGGCGGCCGTCGCGTTCCAGGCATTGCCCAGTCTCTTGCGGGCGCGTTTTTCCGTCATCGCCATTCCGCCAAGCGAAAACAGCGCAAAACCGCCGAACAGGATGACGGAGCGCAGGTCACCATTCGGCACGACATGGCCAAGCGACCAGAACAAAAAACCGACAAGCACCGGATGGCGCGTGATGCGCACGATTGCGCCCGGTCTCTGCCCCTGCCGTACGGAAATGGAGAGCGGATTGACGCTGAGGAGGCCTGCCAGCACGAAAAACAGGCCGAGCGGTGCTGTCAGAAACGTGACATGCGCCTGCCAGGGCGCGACATCCCAGAGCGGAATGTAATCGACGGACAGCGCGGCATAAAAAACCCAGGCCAGCGTCAGAAGCGAGACCACGGAATAGGCACCGAAATAAGCGGGCCTGCCGATGACCGCAATCAGCCGGCCGCGCACGGCCGGCACGGCGGGAATGGAATGCAGCGCCACGAAGAGCGAAAGAGCGGCGACAAGTTCAAGCATGCGACTGTCTTCTCACTGGTTCAGGAACAGCACCGACGCAATCGCCACGGAGGCAAGAACGGCGGAAACCGCGCCCATGCGCTGCAGCACTCCCATACGGTACAACAGCACCGCAAAGCCAATGATAACAGGGGTTGCGACAATCAGCCCGACCTGCGCGTCGTTCATGGGAAGCTCCATTTTCCAGAGTTGCGCTTTGTCATGACAATAGGGCTTTGCGCGCTCCCTTCTTTGACCGACCGCAAAGAAGCAGGGTTTGAGGACGCCTAAGCGTGGCTTGCTGTTTTACAATTACGGACAAGGCTATGGCGATAAATACGGAAGAGGAAAGCGGAAACCTGCTCCTTTGGATTCTGGTCTGGAGCGAGCTTGCCGCCTTCGGCGCGCTGACCGGCGCCTTCATCATCGCTTTCGCGCTCAATCCCGAGGCATTTGCCGCCGCGCGCCAGCATCTGCAGCCGCAGCTTGCCGGCCTCAACACGCTGATATTGCTGGCGAGCGGCTGGCAGGCGGCCGTGGCGGCCAGCCGCTACACCACGCTGAAGGGCAAAAGGCGGGCGCTTGGCCTCGCCGGCATTTTGGGTTTCGCTTTCGTTGGTGTGAAGCTCTATGAATATTCCACCGAAATCGCCTTCGCGTCCGATCCCGCCTATGGCGCATTCTTCGAGCTTTATTTCCTGCTCACCGGCTTCCACCTGCTGCATGTCGTCTTCGTGGCGATCCTGCTGTTCATCGTGGCCTGCTGGCCGAAAAACGAGAACATCACGCTGGTGACGACGCTGTGGCATGTCATCGATCTGGTCTGGATCGTCATCTTTCCCGTCGTTTATCTGGTTTGACATCATGATCCATCGCACCTCCCGCCAGCTTGCAAGAAGCTTCGCAGCACTCGCCATTCTCGTTCTCGCCGGCACAGCCGTCGTCACATCGTGGAAGGCGGCGTTTCTGCCGCCGGTCGCAGCCGCCTGCCTGATGCTGCTTTTCGCGCTCATGAAATCCAGACGCGTCATCGACGACTTTCTGGGCTTTCGCGAAGAGCACGGCCTGCTGCGCGCCGCCCTTCTGGCATGGCCCGCCATCTTCGCCGCCGCAGCCCTTTTGCGGGCATTCGTCCAGGGCATTTTGTCACTCTGAAAAGGCCAGCGGCACCACCTCTCCCGTTGTTTGCCAAAAGGCAAAGAACGCCCGCGGCCAACGGCTAGAAAGGGTTCAGGCCCCACCGCATTCCGCCAGCCAGCTGGCAAATCCCGGCATGAGGGTTCGATCAAGCCAGTCCGCATAAGCGGTCTTCCGGATGGAAAGGACCATTGGCATGGCAGAACGCCTGACCAAAACAGGAGCGCGAAACGTCTTTTACGGCGGCTCCATCTTCTTCTTTGTCATATTCGTCGGGCTGACCGCCCATAGCCATTATTACATGCGCACCACCTCGACGGATGAAAGCACGCTGACGGAAAGCGTCGCACGCGGCAAGCACGTGTGGGAGAAAAATTCCTGCATCAACTGTCACACGCTGCTCGGTGAAGGCGCCTATTTCGCGCCTGAACTCGGCAATGTCTGGAAGCGCTATGGCGGCGTGGAAGACAAGGAGACGGCGCGCGATTCCATCAAGGCCTGGATGGCCGCCCAGCCCACCGGCATCGAAGGCCGACGCCAGATGCCGCAGTTCAATCTCACCGAACAGGAGCTCGATGATCTCGTCGACTTCCTCGAATGGACGAGCCGGATCAAGACGCAGAACTGGCCGCCGAACGAGGCAGGTTGAGGTGGACGGCAAGGAGATGACGAGATGAAATACCAGACACAAAAAGTCGCCATGCTGTATTTTTACGGCGCAATCGGGCTGTTCGTGGCGCAGATCCTGTTCGGCGTCGTCGCCGCCACGATCTACGTGCTGCCCAATACGCTTTCCGAGCTTCTGCCCTTCAACATCGTGCGCATGATCCACACCAACGCCCTTGTGGTGTGGCTGCTAATGGGCTTCATGGGCTCGACCTTCTACCTGCTGCCGGAAGAGACGGAAACGGAGCTTTACAGCCCGAAACTCGCCATCGCGCAGTTCTGGATCTTTCTGGTGGCCGCAGCCGTTGCAGTGGTCGGATATATGTTCCGCATCCATGAAGGCCGCGAATTCCTCGAGCAGCCCTTCGCCATCAAGGTCGGCATCGTCCTCGTCGTCCTGATGTTCCTGTTCAACATCACCATGACGGCGCAGAAGGGCCGCAAGACCACTGTTATCAACATCCTGCTCTTCGGTCTCTGGGGTCTGGCGATCTTCTTCCTCTTCGCCTTCTACAATCCCATGAACCTGGCGCTCGACAAGATGTACTGGTGGTACGTCATCCATCTTTGGGTGGAAGGCGTGTGGGAACTGATCATGGCCTCGATCCTCGCCTTCCTGATGATCAAGCTCAACGGCATCGACCGCGAAGTGGTGGAAAAATGGCTCTATGTCATCGTCGGCCTTGCCCTCTTCTCGGGCATCCTCGGCACCGGACACCACTATTACTGGATCGGCGCGCCCGGTTACTGGCAATGGATCGGCTCGCTCTTCTCGACGCTGGAAGTGGCCCCCTTCTTCACCATGGTCATCTTCACCTTCGTCATGACCTGGAAGGCCGGCCGCAAGCATGAGAACCGCGCGGCACTGCTCTGGTCGATCGGCTGCTCGGTCATGGCCTTCTTCGGTGCCGGCGTCTGGGGCTTCCTGCATACGCTGTCGTCGGTGAATTACTATAGCCATGGCACGCAGCTCACCGCTGCTCACGGACACCTCGCCTTCTTCGGCGCCTATGTGATGCTGAACCTCGCCATGATGGCCTATGCCGTGCCGGAAATGCGAAAGCGCGCGCCTTACAATCAGTGGCTTTCGATGACGAGCTTCTGGGTGATGTGCACGGCCATGTCGGTGATGACCTTCGCACTGACCTTTGCCGGCGTGGTGCAGATCCAGCTGCAGCGCGTCATGGGCGAAAGCTTCATGGATGTGCAGGACCATCTGGCGATCTTCTACTGGATCCGCCTCGGCTCGGGTTTCGCGGTTCTCATTTCGGCGGCCATGTTCATCTGGGCAATCCTGGTCCCGGGCAAAGAAAAACAGGGTGACGTTGCCCGCCTCGTGCAGCCCGCCGAATGAGAAAACGGACCGGCTCTCCTTTTCCCCCGGAGAGCCGGTTCCTTACCATCAAACATGGAGATGACCATGAACACCCTCTTCCGCCCGACACCGCCGCCCCTGCCGGATGCCCCCTTCTACACGCCGCTCGTCAATGAATGCGTGTTGTTCGAAAGCGCCTGGGTGCGGCAATTGCCGCTTCTGCTGAAAGGCCCGACAGGTTGCGGCAAGACCCGTTTCGTCAGCCATATGGCGGCGAAACTCGGCCTGCCGCTTTCGACAGTTTCATGCCACGACGACCTTGCCGCCGCCGACCTGACCGGCCGTTACCTGCTGAAAGGCGGTGAAACCGTGTGGATTGACGGCCCGCTGACACGCTCGGTGCGCCAGGGCGGCATATGTTACCTCGACGAGATCGTCGAGGCGCGCAAGGATGTGGCCGTCGTGCTGCATCCGCTTACCGACGACCGCCGCATCCTGCCGCTGGAGCGCACCGGCGAGGTTCTGCAAGCGCCCTCCGGCTTCATGCTCGTCGTGTCCTACAATCCCGGCTACCAGAACCTGCTGAAAAGCCTGAAACCCAGCACCCGCCAGCGTTTCGTCGCCATTGAATTCGACTTTCTGCCCAAGGAACAGGAAATCGCCGTCGTTTCGCATGAAAGCGGGCTCGATGCGCGCGATGTCGAGCCGCTCGTCGATCTCGCCCACCGGCTGCGCGGCTTGAAAGGCCACGATCTGGAAGAGGGCGTCTCCACCCGCCTGCTCGTCTATTGCGCCAGCCTCATCGATACCGGCGTTCCCGCCCGCCAGGCCGTGCGCGCGGCGATGATCGAGCCGCTGACGGACGAGCCTGACGTGAAGGCCGCGCTGCATGAAGTCGCGGATGCGATCATCCGATAGGGCGCATTTATATCCATATCGGAATGCGGCGAGGCCCGCGCATTCCGGCCCGATGCCATGAGGATAAACCATGCTGGACTTTCTGGAACTGGAAGAAACCGTCGGCCGCGCCTGGCACAGGCTGATCGGCGAAACCGGCACATGGCTGCGCTTTCCAGATCATGCCGTGAAGCTGGAGGACATGCAGGCCGTGCTGGCCATCTGTTTCCGCGGTTTTGGCGGTGAACATGCGGTGCAGATCGCCCCGGCGCGCGCGCGCACCTCCACGCACCGGCTGAGGCTTCGTCAGCGCATGGGCCTTGGCGAGGAGAAACTGGCCCAGCCCGGCCGCAATCACGCCACGCTGATGCTGCCGCCGGTGCTCGATCTGTTTCCCGACCGCCGCCTCAACCGCGATCTCTATCTCTGGCTCGCGGCCGCCATGGCGATGATGCCGCTTCAACCGGTCATGGTCGCCGACCCGCTGCGCAACGATCTTGCCCGGCTCGACCGCGCCGCAGAACTGGCGGAAGCTGTCATCCGTGCCTTCCCCGGAATGAAGACCCGTTATCGGCGGCTTTGCGCTGCCCTGCTCGCGGTGCGCCAGAAGCGGCCGCTGCCGCAGGCCGAGCAGCAGGTGGAACAACGAGTGCTCTCCATGCTGGCGGAAGCGGCGGGGATCGAGGGCCACACACCGCCCGCCGGCTTCCCGGTCAAAGCGCCGCCGCGCTACCTGCCCATGCTGCCGGTTCCGCTCTGGCCGGACACGCTGCTGCGCGAAACCTCCGAGGCGCGGCAGGGCGAAGACCAGCCGGCGGCGAGCGCCGCGCCGCAGGGGGCGGAAGCAGCCCGCCATATCGCCGTGCGTGAAAAGGCGGAGAACCGGCAGACCGAGCGAAGCCCCTTCATCCTCAACCGTTTCGAAAAGATCCTTGCCATGGCCGAGATGGTCAATGTCGACCGTCCCGGTGACGACAGCGACGATGCCGACGGCAGTGCGGCCGACGAGTTGGACGACATGACGCTGGGAGAAAGAAAGGGACGGCCTTCCGCCCGCTTCCGCTTCGATCTCGACCTGCCGCCCGAAGCGCTGGATCATACGCCGCTGACGGCGGAACTGACCTATCCAGAATGGGATTATCGCAGTGGCACCTACCTCGCCGACCATTGCCGGGTCATCGCCTCCCGTGCGAAGGGTGCTGAGACGGCACCGGAACCCGACCCGGACACCAAGAGCCTTATCCGCCGGGTCAGGCGGCAGTTCGAGGTGCTGAGGCCACGTCACGAAATGCTGCGAGCCCAGCTTGACGGCAACGATCTCGATCTTGACGCGGTGGTGCGCGCCAGAAGCGACATCGCCACCGGCGGACAGGGCAGCGACCGCATTCATATGGCAAGCCGTCCGCAGGCGCATGATCTTGCCGTGACGATCCTCGTCGACGTATCGCTGTCGACCGACGCCTGGTTCGACAATCGCCGAGTGCTGGACGTGGAAAAGGAAGCGCTGCTGGTGCTTGCCCACGGGCTTTCCGCCTGCGGTGACAGTCACTCGATCCTGACCTTCACCTCACGCCGCCGCTCCTGGGTGCGGGTGGAGACGGTGAAGGATTTCGATGAGCCGATGGGCCACACTATCGAGCGTCGCATCGCGGCGCTGAAACCCGGCTTCTACACCCGCATCGGGCCCGCCATCCGCCATGCCAGCGCCAAGCTGCATGAAAGACCCGAGCGCCGCAAGCTGCTTCTGTTGCTGACGGATGGCAAGCCGAACGATGTCGATCATTATGAAGGTCGCTTCGCCATCGAGGACAGCCGCCGTGCCGTTTCCGAGGCAAGACGCTCGGGCGTCAGCGTCTTCGGGGTGACTGTCGACAGCAAGGCGCAATCCTATATTCCGGCCATGTTCGGCCAGAACGGTTATGCCATCGTCAGCAGGATAGCGAAGCTGCCATCGGCGCTGCCGGCAATTTATCGCAGCCTTGCCGGCTGAAGCCTGTCGCGCAAACAGACCTGACGAATTTCAGGTTTATTTGCGCGGCGACAATGTCTCCCAACCGCACGGCGGATAGGTTTTTCCAGTCCGCCGGCCGGCCGCACCGCCGGACATAGTTTCATCCGCGGCCGTGGAGCCAGCCTATGTCCGAAGCCCAAACTGCAACCAATATCGATGTGCGCATCATTCCGCACCGCGAACGCCATCCGCGCATTTTCGGCGCTCTCGGCGCATTGGCTCAAGGGCAATCGCTGCAGATCACCAGCGATCATGATCCCCGTCCGCTGCTTTATCAGCTTGCCACCAATTTCCCCGGTGAATTCGGCTGGGAATATCTCGAACAGGGTCCTGAAGTCTGGCGTCTCGATATCGGCCGGCTGGAAGAACAGGCCGAAGGTTCCGAGGACGATATGTCCGGCTGCGAATGCTGCTGCGGATCCGAGCATTGACCCCAGCGCCTGCGGCATGGTGAAAAGACCTCTGGCGGACGGCCCTTGCCGCCGCCAGCCGACAAATGAGGTGATGCAATGACGGAAATGATCAGGGAACTTGATGTCCGGCCGCTTTTGCAAAGCGGCGGCGAGCCCTTTCCGGCCATCATGGAGGCGGTGGCCGGGCTCGCCCCCGGTGAGGCGCTGCGATTATACGCCACCTTCCGGCCGGTTCCGCTGTTCAAGGTGATGGCCGAGCGCGGTTTCGACCATCAGGTCAGGGAAATCGGCGGCGGCGACTGGGAAGTACTGTTCACGCCGCAATCCAATGAAACTGAGCAGATTTCCGTGTCACCGGCGCTTGCGGGCAATGCCGAGGAGCCGCAGATATGGCCGGACCCGGTCATCTATCTCGATCTCAGCGAAGAGACGGCCGAAGGCCAGACGAGCCGCACGCTTAAAGCGCTGGATCGTCTTCTGCCGGGCGCCGTGATCTTCGTGCTGATGCCGCAGGAGCCGACCTTTCTTTACCCGGAGCTTCTGGCAGGGGGTCATCAATGGGCCGGCAATTTCGATGACGCTCGCACGGCGTTTCGCATCTTCATCCGCGCCGGCGCCGGCGCACATTAAAACCATCGGCTACGGTTAATAACGAAACGGCCCGGAAATCACTTCCGGGGCGTTTCGTTTTGACGGTATCGCAAGAGAGCGTTTCAGGCTTTCAGCGGTTTGCGTTCGCGCATCAGGATCGGCCCGTATTCGACGCAGAAGAGACCGAAACCCACGATCCAGAGAAGCGCCGAGCAGGCATAAAGGTGCATCATCACGCCGGGGAAAAACTCGGCTGCCGGCCTCAGCAGTGCGCAGGCGATCAGCGCCACATAAGCGGCGATGGTGACCCTGCTGGCCGCAAGCTTGCGTCCGGTATGGCCTAGGCTCGCTCTCGTCATCACCGCAAGCATCATGCAGCCGATAACGCCGACGGTGAAGACATGCAGGACGGAGCGCGTGTCCATGACATCAAGAGCCGCCAGCGCAATCGCGATGAAACCGGCGGGAATGAAGGCATAGGCCACATGCAGCACCACCAGCACCTGCTCCGGCCAGGTCGTCCAGCCGCGCCAGCGGATGAGACGCACGGCGTGCATGAACGCGGCCAGAAGCGCCGTGGGCACGGCCACGATGCTCTCGGGCTCTATTGTCCAGACAGCGAGCGCCACGATGCCGGTGAGGATGGCGGCGGTGTCGAAGCCGTTATAGGGCACGGGAAAATCCGTGCGGCCAAAACGGTTCAGCCAGTTGCGGGTGAAACTCGGCACGATGCGGCCACCGACGATGATGACGAGCACGGTATAGGCCGAGACGGCAAGGCGGGTCGCCATCTGGCTGTGATCGCCGCCAATCGCCGCCACATGGAAAACGATGTTGGCGACGGAAAGCGCCAGCAGCCCGCCCAGCACCTTCAGGTCCTTCCATTTGCGTCCGGCAATAACCTCGCGCGCGCAGATCGTGAGAAGTGCCGGCAGGAACAGCCCGTCGACGGCTGCGGCAGTGACCACGCCCACCTGATCCGGCACGAGCAGTAAAAGCCGGCCTGCGCACCAGAGCGCAAACAGCCAGACCAGCGGTTTGCCCGACACCGGCAGCCGCCCCGTCCAGTTCGGCACGGCCGTCAAAAGAAAACCGGCCAGCACGGCCGAAGCGAAACCGAACAGCATCTCATGGGCATGCCAGTTCGGCGCGCCATAGTCTCCGCCAATATCGATGAAGCCGGAAAGGGCTGCGATCCACAAAACCATCGCCACGATGGCCCAGAGGGCGCCGCCGAGGAAAAACGGCCGGAAGCCGTAAGAAAAAATAACCGGGCCGGTGCGCGCCAGCCCTCTTGGAATGCCGCCCTTTGGCCGGGGCCGCCTTTGGGGGAGAACGGTTTCGCTGCCACTCATTATAATGCTCCTTGCTTGGTCTTGACATATGTCTAGACGCAAGCCCGTCGGGCTTCTTTGCGAACAGGCAAAGAGGAGGTGCGACGCTTCCTCACCAGCCTTCAGCCGCCTGCCAAAATGTCGCAGGGCACCGAAAGCGAAGTTTGTTCCATCTCAAATTGTATTTCCGCTCCTCCGCTACAAATGCTGTGACAGAGCGAAACATGCTCTGCCCTAAGAGGGACAGGAGAAACATGATGACGGAAACCTTCCACATCACACGGCGCAATATTCTCGCAGGCGCAGCATTTGCAGGGGCTATAGCCCCCATGATCATCCCCTCGGCGGCGGGCGCGGCAGAGGAAAAGAAGGCCGCAGCAAAGCCATTGACGAGCGCGGAGATTGCAGCGCTACCTCGCGTAAAGGTTGATCTCGTCAAGCCGCCCTTCGTGCACGCCCACACCCAGAAAGCCGAAGGCGGACCGAAGATCGTCGAGTTCACGCTCACGATCAAGGAACAGAAGATGATCCTCGACGACAAGGGCACCGAAGTTCACGCCATGACTTTCAACGGTTCGGTTCCCGGCCCCTTGATGGTGGTGCATCAGGACGACTACGTCGAGCTGACCCTCATCAACCCCGATACCAACGAGCTGCAGCACAACATCGATTTCCACTCGGCCACCGGCGCGCTCGGCGGCGGCGGGCTCACCATCGTCAACCCCGGTGAAAAGGCGATCCTGCGCTTCAAGGCCACCAAGGCCGGCGTCTTCGTTTATCACTGCGCACCTCCCGGCATGGTGCCGTGGCATGTCACCTCGGGCATGAACGGCGCGATCATGGTGCTGCCGCGTGAGGGCCTGACGGACGGCCACGGCAAGGAGCTTGTTTATGACAAGGTGTATTATGTCGGCGAGCAGGACTTCTACATCCCGCGCGACGAGAACGGCAATTTCAAGAAATATGAAAGCGCTGGCGACGCCATGGCCGACACGCTGGAAGTCATGCGCAAGCTGACGCCAAGCCACATCGTCTTCAACGGCGCAGTCGGTGCCCTGACAGGGGAACATGCCCTTCAGGCCGCTGTGGGTGAAAAGGTGCTGATCGTGCATTCGCAGGCGAACCGTGATACCCGCCCGCACCTTATCGGCGGCCATGGCGATTATGTCTGGGCGACGGGCAAATTCCGTAACCCGCCGGATCTCGACCAGGAAACATGGTTCATCCCCGGCGGCACGGCGGGCGCGGCCTTCTATACCTTCGAGCAGCCTGGCATCTACGCCTATGTCAATCACAACCTTATCGAAGCCTTCGAACTGGGCGCGGCCGCCCATTTCAAGGTGACGGGCGAGTGGAACAACAGCTTGATGCAGGCGATGCTCGCCCCGTCGAGTATCTGACACAAACGGAAGCGCGCCCGTCGGCAGCCGCGGGCGCGCTCAAGGTTCTGCTCTCCGGGCCTGAACGCAGGCCCGAATTTGGCGTCTTCTCGACGCAGGCAGGTTCCCATGGGCATTCCCCGCAACAGCCACTTCCCAAATGCCGTCTCGCTTCTTTTGCCGCTCTCGCTTACCACGCTTCTGGCAACGGCCATCGGTTTCCAGTCAGGGATCATTCGCAGCGGCATTGATGACCGCGCGGCCATGATGGCCCCACAGGTCGTTACGGTGCCCGCAGGACATTTCACCTACCGGGCGGAGGGCGAATATTTCCGCAATGGCTATGCCGTCGATGGCCCGGTGGTCGACGTAGCGCTGCGGCAAAATCTGACGATCATGAAATATCAGGTATCGAGCGGCGATTATGCGCGCTGCGTAGCGGAAGGCGGCTGTCAGCAGCCGGAACCCGGCTTTGCCGCTCCGGTCGGCGGCGAGATACCGGCAACCGGTATCAGTCAGGATGACGCCCGCGCTTATGCGACGTGGCTGAGTGAGCGGACAGGCGAGGTCTGGCGCCTGCCGAGCGACGCTGAACTGGCTTTCGCCGCCGGGTCGCATTTTCCGGATGAGACGCTGGGTGTCGGCGCGGACAGCGAAAACCCGGCCTTGCGTTGGCTGGCCGATTACGAGCGGCAGAGCAGCCGTAAAGCCTCGGGCAACCCGGTTCCGCAATCCTATGGCAGCTTTGGCGAAAACGAATATGGCCTTGCCGATTTCGGGGGCAATGTCTGGGAATGGACATCGAGCTGCAGCCACCGTGTGACGCTCGGCGAGGATGGTGAGGCGATCGATAGCGTCGCCTCCTGCGGTATCCCGGTCGCGTCGGGAAAACACCGGGCGGCCATGAGCGCCTTCGTCAAAAACCCGAAGAGCGGAGGCTGCGCTGTCGGAGTACCGCCTGACAATCTCGGCTTCCGGCTGGTGAAGGATACGCGCTGGTATGCTCCGCTTGTCGAAAAGCTTCGGGCAGCCGCTCTGACTACGTGATAGTCGTCACTTAAAACATCCAGTTGATTTATATCATTTGTTCTTCTCCGCCCGATGGGTAGAGTTGTGTCGTGAGAATACAGAACGCACGCATCATGTTTCTCCTGGAGGGGAGCGCGCGGTGCCAGATAACCGGAGAGGGTGCAAGTGAAGATTGACCGAAGCGTCATCCGGTCGCTGGCCTTGTTCGCCAGGATGGCCGACGATGAGCTGGACGGACTGCTGACGCACGCCACATCTCGGCTGGTGCCGCCGGGCGAAGCCATCTTCGAGCAGGGCCAGCCAGCCAAGCATTTCTTCCTGCTCATTCACGGCCGCCTGAAGGTGACGCAGGTCACGCACGATGGCCAGCAGATCATCGTGCGTGTGGTGCATCCCGGTGATCTCTTCGGTTTCGCCCGGGCGCTGCAACGGTCCGATTATCCCGGTACCGCGACCACGGCCGCCGAAAGCGTGATCCTTTCCTGGCAGACGGGCCTCTGGCCGCACTTCGTCGAGCAGAACCCGCACCTTGCCGTCTCCGCCATGCAGACCATTGGCCAACGTCTTGAGGAAGCCCACACGCGCATCCGCGAAATGTCGACGCAGGAGGTAGAGCGTCGGGTGGCGCACGCCGTACTGCGCCTTTCGCAACAGGCAGGGCGCAAGGAGGTGGACGGTATTCGAATCGACTTCCCGATCTCGCGGCAGGATATAGCGGAGATGACCGGCACCACGCTTCACACCGTTTCTCGCATCCTGTCCAGCTGGGAGAGTAAGGGCCTAGTACAGGGCGGCCGGCAGAAACTTCTCGTATGCGATCTGCCGGGCCTCGCCCAATTGGCGGACGGCGATACCAGTCAAGTCTAGGGCGGAGCCTGCCTCGCTCATTGCGGCAGCCTGCTCTTGCGCGTTTCTTATTCTTTGTCGGTTACAAGCAGGCTGCTAGTTGAAGTCGCGGGACATATGATGTTTATAAAAGCGGTAGACACTGAAGGGAGCGAACCATGCCCCGTGTCGCCCCCGCGTATTTCAATCCGGTACCTCTCGGGCGGTCCGCCTGCCGAAAGAATTGCGTTTCGACGTCGATCGTGTGGACATAATGCAAGAGGGCGATGCACTGATCTTGCGTCTCCATGTTGAGCGGGCCGAGGCCTGGAACTCTCTGAAAGCAGCGGTGGCGCGCGGCGTGAGCGACGATTTTGTGAAAGACGTGCGCGACCAGCCAGATCCACAGGACCGGCTGGAGATCTATACGATGTTTCCGTGATCTCGCATCTTCTCGACACGACTGCGGTTATAATATTGATGGCCGCCGATCGGACAAATTCCGGCTCCTACGTCGACCGAAGAATCTTGAAACAATTTTGAATCTTCAGCTTGTCGGGACTTGAGCAGCGCGTGGCTCGCCGACACCCTTGTCACCCTGATGTGCGTAACAATGTGGATCAGCCTGACCTGATTGAAGGCCTTGGGCTGGGTGGCAATAACATCCCAGTCGAAGTTGATACGTCAGTCTGCATGTTCAAGATTCGCGCCGCCGACATGTTGATCGGGACGGGTCCGTCACGCAAGAATGCGCGATCCCCATCGCAACCTCGTGCGCAAAGCCAGCGTAGACTTTTCCGGGCGTGGCCAGCTCTGGTAGTTCGTCCCGCCGCCGCTGAATGGTATATCACTTTCTACGGCCGTCTGTGGTCCGTAAGTTTGGCATGATCTCCCGCCGACACATGAAACAATTGCCGGTCGCCGGCCAGCGCGCTATGCCAATGTGACATGTGGTTAGCGATAGGATGGGCACCTCGATGGCTGACGCGAAAAGTATGATGCCGATCAGGGACCGGAAAAGATCCAATGGCGGGTTGCGCTCGCTTTGCGACAGACGCAGGGGAATTCCATCGCAGCTTCATCGATCTTCGTTCTGTTTATTTTGAGTGTTTCTCATGGACCTACTCGGTGCCCCTGCTGTTTACATACTGTTTGTTCCCCCAATTCTTCTAGCCGCAATAACCGGAGGTTTGCGGCCAGGACTGCTGGCTTTTTTCCTGGCGTTTTGCTCGGCAAGCTATCTGAGATCGCTTACCCCCGGCGGCGCCCAGGTCCCCGAGTTGATCGTTTTCGGAGCGGTCGGTATTGCAATTGCATACCTCGGCGGGTCGCTCAAACGCCTGAGGCATCAATACAAGGCGGCAGAAGAAGCGCTGAACACGCGCGAGGCACACCTAAGGTCTATACTCGATACTGTGCTCGACGCCACGATCGTCAGCCAGCAGGATGGAACGATTGTCTCTTTCAATGCAGCTGCCGTCAGGCAGTTCGGGTACTCCGAGGACGAAGCAATTGGGCAAAATCTTCGAATGCTGATGCCACAACCTTATCGGCACGAGCACGACGGCTACCTCCAGCGCTATCTCGCGACCGGCGAAAAACGCATTATCGGAACGGATAGGGTCGTGGTCGGCCAGCGCAAGGACGGATCGACATTTCCCATGAAGCTCGCGGTTGGAGAAACCCATCGGGGGGGCAAACGGTTTTTCACCGGTTTCGTGAGAGATCTTACCGAACGAGAGGAATCGGCAGCCCGCCTCCAGGAGATTCAAACGGAACTGGCGAGATTGGCCCGGCTGAACGAGATGGGTGAGATGGCATCTACGCTCGCCCACGAGCTAAACCAGCCGCTCTCGGCGATCGCCAACTATGTTCATGGTTGCGCACGCTTGCTGCAGGGCTCCGATGGCGAAAGGGACAGGCAGTTACGCGAGGCCCTGAGGGAGGCAGGCGAGCAAAGCGTCAGGGCAGGACAGATTATTCGCCATCTCCGCGAATTCGTAACAAAGGGTGAGACCGAAAAGCTGCCACACAAGCTGCTTCATTTGGTTGAGGAAGCGGGCGCACTGGCGCTGGTGGGTTCAAGAGAAAAAGGTGTGCGATCCGTCTTTGACTTTGCTGCTGGCGACGATATGGTCATGGTCGACCGGATTCAGATACAGCAGGTACTCACCAACCTGATGCGCAACGCAGTCGAGGCGATGGGCGAGTCCCAAAAAAAGGACCTTCGGGTAAGCATTAAGGCTGCTGAAAACGGCGAAGTAGCGGTAATCGTTGAAGATTCCGGCCCCGGCATTCCCAGTGAGATCGCCGATCAGTTATTCAAGCCTTTTGTCACGACCAAGGCTGGCGGAATGGGGATCGGGCTCTCGATATCGAAGCGCATCGTTGAAGCCCACGGCGGCGAGATGGCCGTTTCGCGCAGCGAGCTCGGAGGAGCACGCTTCACATTCACACTGCCAGCCTATGATGGGGAGGAAAATGGCGAACGATGATTTCACTGTGCACGTCGTTGATGACGAGGAGGCGGTCAGAAAATCGCTCGCCTTCATGCTCAGCATGAGCGGCCTGGGTGTGCGAGTTCACGAAACGGCTACCACCTTTGCGTCCCTTGCGCCCAAACTTCAGCGAGCCGTGCTTGTGACTGATCTGCGGATGCCAGACATCAGCGGCGTGGACCTGATCCGCCGAATCCGCGCAGAGGCTTTGTTGATACCGTCAATCGTGATTACCGGGCACGGGGACGTTCCGATGGCGGTGGAGGCGATGAAAGCCGGAGCCGTAGACTTCATTGAAAAGCCATTTGCCGACACGGTTATCATCGACGCAATTTACCGCGCGGCTGCGCGTCTGGAATCCCAAATCCCCGAAACGGAATCAGCAGAAGAAGTACGAAAAAAGGTCGAGACGCTGAGCGAACGTGAGCGGCAGGTTCTTGCCGCGGTGGTGGCGGGGCAACCCAATAAATCCATCGCGTTTAATCTCGACATAAGCCCGCGCACCGTAGAGGTTCACAGAGCTAACGTTATGGGAAAAATGAAGGCTCGAAGCCTTCCCGAACTAGTCCGTATGTCACTTTCGATTGAAAGCTCCAATCTGGAAAACTCCGACAGAACTTGATCCAGGACAATGCGCAAAAGGACTTGGGGCTATTTAACTGGCCCGGGATATCAATTGCTGCATTTTTCCCGGTGTTAGATTGCCGACCACACGATTAATCGCTTCGATTATAAAGGACCCCGCGTTGTCCCGGGGGCTGGCGTTTGCATTGCGGGCGTACGGTTATGAAGTCGTGACATTCCGATCCTGGAAACTCGCCGGAGAAAAGGTCGGCGAAGCAAGTTGTGTTATTCTCGACGGCTGCCTTCCCGATTCCGAACGGGAAGCATGTCTTGCAACGGTTGCAGCGGTGACGCCTGTCCTTTTCCTCGCGGACCACGAAAAGGTTAGTGTCGACAGGCCAGGCGTGCAGATACTCTATAAGCCGCTGACAGGCACTGATGTTGTGACCGCGTTGATCAGGATAAGTAAAAACCCTTAGTGGAACGAACGAATTTCACCGGACATTTCTGTCCGGCATAGTCAGGGCATTCCAGTTGAGGGTCAGTTCAAATGCTCGCTTCCGTTTCCGTCAGTTACTCCCCCTGTGGTCCGTCCGCATTAACAGTTCAGCCAATGGCAGTCCTTCGCCCGCGCCCTGTCTTTTTCCATGCTTCCGATACTGAAATTTATGCACAAAGCGAGAAATCAGGCTCACTGTACAGGATCGAGTATGGGGCGGTGCGCATCTATCGCCTCCTCACTGACGGCCGCAGGCAGGTGGTTGCATTTCACATGCAGGGAGAAACATTCGGCTTTGAGGCGTATGGCTTTCGCAGCTTCTATGCTGAAGCGATTGTGCCAACCGGATTAATCCCGGTGGAGGCAGAAGGGAGCGAACCCCACCGCAGCGACCTGATGGCGCTCGCCTTGCGAAGCATGATCCGAGCTCAGGAACATCTGCTCGTGGTTGGCCGCCAAAGCGCCCTTGAAAAACTTGCAGTATTCCTTCTCGACCTCGATCATCGGCAAGGAGATGATGGAATTATTGATCTGCCGATGACGCGAACAGATATCGGTGATTATCTTGGAATGACGATTGAGACGGTATCGCGCAGCATGTCCAAGCTTCGCGAGAAGGGTATTGTGCGCCTGAAGAACACGCGTTGCATCGAAATCCTCAGACGCGACAAACTGCAGGCGATCAGCGAATAATCCTCTCCCGGTCCGGAGTGAGAGTGAAGATCTGCGGGACATACCACCACTCCTACCGATGCCGCTAGTAGCGCCGGTTGATCAGGGGTTTCCGGTATGCTGGTGTCGCTCAGGACAGAAATCCGCGTGACCTCGAAGCGTCGACGTAGACTCTGGAGTCGGAAGCAGCGTGCGGGCTGCATCGGGCGAAAGAGGTCATGAAAGCAGGAAGCCCTGGAGACAGGGACAGCCCATACGCATCAGAATGTCGCGCTGCCAGTTTGTTTCCACACCCTCGGCCGTGATCTTCAAGCCTTTGGCTCGCGCTCGGCGTCGTCAATATCGCCAAGGGGCAGATCAAGAACTGGGGGCCTCTCAGCCCGGAATATACGCTTGCGGCAAAGCCGGACATCGTCGTTATCGCCGGCTCGGAATGGACAAACTCGCCCGCCGCCGTGCTTCTCGGTTTTAACGCAGACAAAACACTGGCGAACGACCGTCTCGGCGCCTATTTCAAGCGACCGGGTTGGGCCGATCTGCCTGCGGTCAAAAACGGCGAGGTCCATGCCATCTATCACGGCGGGACGCGCACACTGTCCGATTTCATCTGTGTGCAATATATCGCCAAGCTCCTTTATCCAGAGGCCTTCAGTGACATCGACCCTGGTGGGGAGATCGAACGGTTTTATGAAAAATGGCTGCCGGTTCGCGCCGGAGGCGTGTTTGTGCTGCGACATCAACCGGCGGGACAATGATCATGCCCTCGGTGGCGTCCAGTTTGATGGATTTGGCAACTCGTTCCTCGATCGACCGAGCCTAACAGGCGATGACGTCAGCTAGTCATCAAGAAGCAGAGAGGCTAGTTCCAGGTCCGCAACCAGATGGTTGGCAAAACCTCCTCGAAGAGCCGCACGAACAGCGTCACGTTTGGCGCTTCCACTCACAACGAGCAGGCCCTTCATCGACCGCAACAGATCATGGTCGACACCGACGAGGCGTTCATCGAGCTCGCCAAGTACCGCCTTCCCATCGACGTCGATGAAACGCCCCGCGATAATCCCTACGGCCCCCCTCATTCGATAGCTTTCGACCTCTCCTGCCGTAGCGATCTTGAACTGGACTACATGGGTGTCTGGAGTGCAGGGGCTTAGCGAGAACAGCGACTTGTTGCAGCTCCGGATACCTTCGAGCTGATCGTGGATTATCGGCTCGGCTCGTAGCGCGTTGGCAAGAGCCGCGCTGGAGACGACGGCGGGCGCGTTGAAGGTGATACAACTCGCGTCCAGCCGACGAGCGATTTCCGTCGTACAGCTTTCCGATGTGCTGAGCAGGGGATTTGCGAGGGAACCTAGAAGCTGGCGAACGGTAAGATCTCTGATCGGCCAACTGGGTACGAATTCAGAAACGAAATAGACCGTCTGCCCCCACGAAACGCCGAGCACATCACCTTCCTGAAGAAAATCCGGAAGATGATAGGCTGCAACCTCGCAGACGGCGCGAGTCAAAGTCTCGCCTTCCCGTCCCTCGGCGGGGACGATGTGCACGCTTTCAAGGCCAAACTTTTCCTTCAGCGCGTCAGCCGTGGCATTCATCCGGTAATGCTCGGGCGAAACCTGAATGCCAACGATCTTTCGCTCCTTGGCAAGTTTCAGATAACTGATGACTGTCGGGCGCGAGATCGAGAGCGCTTCGGAGATTTCGCCCTGATTGAGATTTCGGACGTAATACATCCACGCAACTTCAGCGATGATCTTGTTGGATGGATGCTGCTCTCTTTGCATTCTACGTCCGCCTTCGGGTTTCATCCCTCGGTTGCCTCGTTCAATACCTCTTCAGTGATTAGGAGATCGTCGTCAAGGGAGCGGTCGGGCTGCAGTCCAAGCTTGGCAATCTCCCCATGATAGCCACGCACCGCCTCCGCCGAGCCGGCATTCCCGTCTGCCACCGCACGAAGCCACGTGACCAGCGATGGCTGATGTTCGGCCGAGTTGATCTTGCGGCCGAAGAGCGCCAGTCGCGCGCCGTATTTTTCCGCCTGCAGTAAAAGCTCGAAGGTGTCACGCAACGTCCCCGAGCCGCCACCCAGAATGCCGACCACGACACTTGGGTCATGAGAAGCAAGCTCTTCCATTGCAGCGGGTCCGTTGTAGGCGACCTTGAGGAATTGCGGGCGCTCCGCGCGCGTGAGACCCGCCAGTGTCCGCATGATGCAGTCGTTGACATAGGCTCCTCTTTCGCCATCGGGAACGCCGGTCAGCCTGTTCGGATTGAATACTTCGAGGAAATACTCCTTGCCGAGTTCCCGGACGTCGCGTCGAAATTTCCCGAATGCCTCCAGAGAAGCGAGGTCAGCATCCGTATCGTTGTTGAAAGTGATCGAATAGAGACACAGATCTGCCCTAGCGCGCGACAGGTCGACAGAGCGAAAAGGCCGCGACTGGGTCTCGCGATAGCGGCCACCACGGATAACGCTCCACATGTCCGTCGCATCATTGGCACGGAAGGCTGGTTTGACACTGCTTGCGGTAAAGGCGCCGCGCATTTGCAGCAACTCCATGTTGGAGGCAGAGGTCAGCATTATATCGACGGTACCCTGCGAGATGAGCGCCTCGATTTCAGCTAGGAATTCTGCGCGTGTGCGGTAGCGCTCTGGCCTGCCGTCCTCACCACGGCGAAAACCGGCGGTCGTGATGCCCCCCGACATGTCGCAGTCCTTGGCATCCGCAAGGATGAAGTCGCCCTTGCGATATTCACCCGCAAGAATTCGCCCCATCTTTTCATCATAACGTGTCTTCATTTTCATTCCTTTCAGCGGTGCGCCTTCAGCCTGCCTTGCGCAACGAGCGACCTGTCTCAAGCGAAAACACATGGATGCTGGCTGGGTCGATTGAGAAACTTACTGGCTGGCCAGGCTCAAGCTTCCTGAACGCTTTAGTGACGAAAGACATTTCCTCGCCATCGACATCGACGATTACCTGGCCTTCGCTGCCCATGTTCTCCACCAAAACAATCCTGCCCGTAATGGCATTCTGATCTCCCGGCGCCGCGAGTTCCATCTTGGACGGTCGCAGCCCGACCTCGATCTTTGTCCCCTGTATAAGCCCGCCGTATTCGTCGGTAGGTACCTGTAGCCGCATGGAGCCTGCCGCGAGTTCGATCCTGCCCCCCTCACGGCTTACCTCGCAGACGCGGAAGTTCATGGCGGGCGAACCGATGAAATCGGCGACGAAACGCGTGGCGGGACGGTCAAAGATCTCTGCCGGCGTTCCCTGCTGCTCGATCTCACCTGCGCGCATCAGAACGATCCTGTCGGCGATTGTCATCGCTTCGAGCTGATCATGGGTTACGAAGATTGTCGTCGTCTTCAGTTCCAAATGCATTTTGCGGATCTCGGTGCGAAGCTTTTCGCGCAGCTTCGCATCGAGGTTGGAAAGCGGCTCATCGAAGAGGAATAGCTTTGGCGTCTTGATCATCGCGCGCGCCATGGCGACACGCTGCTGCTGCCCGCCCGAAAGATTCTTCGGCTTGCGTGCCAGGAAGCTCTCAAGTCCTAGCAGGCCCGCGACGTGTCTCACTCGCCGCGCAATCTCCTCCTCCGCCACTTTCTGCCGGCGCAGTCCAAACGCGATGTTGTCCTCGACCGTCATATGCGGGTAAAGAGCATATGACTGGAAGACCATTGCCACCCCCCGTTCGCCGGGATGTAGATGAGTGACATCTCGGTCGCCAATATTGACCGAGCCGTCGGTAATCTCCTCGAGTCCAGCGATCATCCGCAGCATGGTGGACTTGCCGCAGCCGGAGGGACCGAGAAAGACGACGAATTCCTGATCGGCAATGTCCAGGTTCAGGTTTTCGATCACGGTGTGACCGCCATAGGACTTGCGGATGTTGACGCATCGAATGTTTGCCATGATGACCCTTCCTATCTCCGGGCCGGCTTCATCATGCCGTTGATGAAGCTCATCAACAGACCGATAAATACCAACGGAGGAATAACGAGAATGACGGTGGAGGCATTGATGACGCCCCAAGGGACTTCTTTGCCGAGTGACGTGATGGAGGCGGCGACGACCGGCAGCGTGGCGTTGCCCGCCGCAAGGGTGAGAGCCAGAAGAAGTTCGTTCCAGACCAGTACGAAAGTGAAGACGAGCGCGCCGAAGAGCGACGGCATGGCGAGCGGCAGAGCGAACTTCAGGAATATTTCGCTCGGACCGCAGCCCTCCATCGCGGCGGCCTCCTCGATCTCCTTCGGAACCCGCTCGAAGGCTGGCACGGACAACCAGATCACGGTGGAGATTGTGGTCACAAGGTAGACGAGGATGAGGCCCGTCAGCGTGTCGTAGAGACCGAGGTCGAGATAAAGCACGATGAAGGGTATCGCGATTGCTACTGGCGGCATGAAGCGCAACGACAGCACGAAGAACTGCATGTCGTCTTTTAGTGCCCGCACATGGCGGGCCAGCGAGTATGCCGCGGGAACGCCAAGTATGGCGCCGATTATGACCGAGACCCCGACGACCACCACCGAATGACCCAACCCCTCCCTAATGGAGGGATTCTGCAAGATCGTCGCGAAATTCTCGAGCGTAGGAGAGAAGAACAGTTTCGGTACCGGGGTGATGATGTCCTTCAGTCGCTTGAAGGCACCGAGAACGGTCCACAGAATGGGCGTCAAAGCGATAAAGACCATGAGCGTCAGAAATACGCGGGCGATCGAACTGCGGATTAGACGGCCCATTTGCGGATACCTCTCCAGATAAGGGTGAAGACGATCGTGGTCAGCACAAGCAACAGGATCGACATGGCCGAAGCATAGGAAATACGTCCGCCCAGATTGATTCCCGCCTGATAGGCATAAAGATCAAGCGTTTCGGTCGCAGTGCCGGGTCCACCACCAGTCATCACGTAAATGAGATCAAACGAGCGCAGAGACTCCACGGCCTTGACTAGAGCCAAGCTGATGATCGGCGCCTTCAGCATGGGTAACGTTATATATGCGTGTATTTCCCACGTCTTCGCATGATCCAACTTAGCCGCTTCGATGGGGTCCTTAGGCAGGGTTTCCAGAAGCTTCAGCATGATTACGGTAAAGAACAGGCCCCATTGCCAGATATCGACGACGGCCACCGAAAAGAGCGCCAACGACGGGTCGGCGAGAAACTCTACGGGACCGAAACCCGTCAGCCCGACGAGATAGTTGATGAGGCCCAGAGAAGGCGAATACAGGAAGCGCCAAATGAAGGCGGCTGCTACCCGCGGCAGAAGAACCGGAGCCAGAAACGCGAAGCAGATCAGATTGCGCAGCCAGAACGACTTCACTGTCTCAAAAATGAGCACCGACAGCAGAGTAGCTACCAGCAGCGCGCCCGCCACCGTCACGATCTCCCAGATCGCCGAAATCTGAAGCGCATTTATAAACCGGCGGTCGGAAAGAAGGCGCTGGTAGTTGTAAAGTCCCGCGAAATGATACTCTGGATAGCGCAGCGAACGGTCCATGAGCGAGAAGTACAGCGCCCCCGCGATGGAAATAAGCGCCAGAATGGCAACCACACCAAAGCCTGGCGTCAGCGTCCAGAATAGGAAACGTCGATTGTTCATAACGTGCTCTTTGGATTGAGGGCTGCGGCCGGCCCCTCTGAGGCACCGGCCGCAAGGTATGGCTACTTCACGCGGCGAAGCGCGTCCTCGGCCTGGAACGCCACGTCATCGAGCGACTGCTGGATGTCCTTCTGCGTGCCGGTGAAGATCTCTTCGAGCGCCAAGCCGAGATTGTCGCCGATTTCCGGCCAGGCCGGGTTCGCCATGATCAGCAATTTGGTGCGCGAGCCGGTTGCAAGAAGAGCGTCGATGTATTCGGCCGGCACGGCTTTCTTGAAGGCTTCGCTCTGCAGCGTCGACTTGCGGCCGACGTCGGAAGCGATGCCATCGGCCAGCCGACGCTGTTCCATCTCCTTTGACGTCGCCCAACCGACGAAATCCCCCGCAACTTTGCGCGTGCATTCATCCTTTGCGCCGCTTTTGGAGACGGCAAAACCGTGGCCCCAGCCCGCCGACCCCAGCGGCTCAGGCGGCGGCATGTAGCCGACTTTACCCTTGATGGCAGACTTCTCTGGATCTTCCATCCACGGCCCGAACACGTCTGACTCGATGAGGAAGGCGACTTGCCCGCCGCGGAATGCTTCGACCGAGTCAGACCAGTTGAACGTGCCTACTCCTGGTGGGGCATAGTGCATCAAGTCGAGGTAGAGTTTGGTCGCCTCGACGCCCTTTTCGGAGTTGAAAGTCGGCTTTCCGTCCTTGTCCTGCCATTCGCCGCCGAGACCACGGAAGAAAGGCGTCCATCGCCAGACGTTCATACCCGAGCCGCGTTGGCCACGCGCCGACCAGCCATATAGCTTTTGACTCGGATCGTTGACCTTTTTGATGTCAGCGACCAGATCGTCTAGCGTCTTGGGCGGCTGGAAGCCAGCCTTCTCAATCACGTCCTTCCGATACATGAGAATGTCGCCGCCACCTACGAGCGGGGCAAAATACTGCGTGCCGTCGAAGGTCGCAACATTGCTGAGGTCCGAGCGGAAATCAGCGATGTCGTACTGTGCAGGCAGTACGTCGGAAAGCGGATAGAGCCAGCCAGCAGTCGCGTATTCCGGCGTGTTGGCTTCGTCCACATAATATACCTGATAGGCGCCGGCGCCCGTCGAGGCGTCGAGCCGCGCCTTCGCGCGACGCTCATTTTCGCCCAGCAGGCTAATCTTGACCGTCGTTTTCCATTTCGCATTGAACTCCCCGACGTACTTGTCGAGCTCGGTCACCGAGGGCATGCCCTGCGCGATCACATTGATCGCTGGAACCTTCCCCACGCAGGCGTCTTCAGCAGCTAGTGCCGCTCCCGACATGGCGAATAGACTTGCGGATATTAGCAGTGCGGATTTCGGTCTCATGATTTTCCTCCTCCAAGATTGTCAGACTTCAGTTTTCAGCTAATGGGTCAAAAAGCCCCTCCAGCCGGCGATCCAGGCGAAGAAACTCGCCATATCGTTCTTCGTAAAGATCGCGGAGCTGCGGGCGCGGCTCCGCGGTGCGCTCAATGCGGCACATAGCTTGCGCGGCAGAGGTGAGATCGGGGATGCGACCCGTCGCGACCGCTGCACACATCGCAGCCCCCAAGGCGCCTATCTCCTCACCTTCCGGGACTTCGACGGGAAGGCCGCAAACGTCGGCAAAAACTTGAGCCCAGACCGCGCTTTTAGACGCCCCGCCTGCAAGTCTGATCTTTTGCGGGCTCTTTGGTGCGACATAGCCCAGGACGTTCTCTGCATGGCGGCGATGTTGGAAGGCGACGCCCTCGTAGATCGCACGTAGCATTGACCCTTGGTCATCGTTGTTCGTCATGCCGACGAAGGCGCCGCGACGTGGTGCCGGACCACTAACGAAGGGCATGAAGTGGCAGCGTCTGGAAGCGACAGCGCTCTGTTCGACGAGCGCATTCGCTTCTTGCACGTCGATCGAGGCACCTATGGCGCGGCTCAGATACCAGTGCAGGTTTCCGGCCGATGTCGGGCTGCCGTCCGCCAGAAGGCGACAAGCGCGATCGCGATGGATTAAGTTGAGGATTGGTGGCCGCTTCGTCATAGGCGCCTGCGACTCGACGGCATTGATCGACCAAGTGCCGGCAATCATCGTGAGCGTGTCGGGACCAACCGATCCAGCGCCGAGGACGCAGGCGCCCACATCCATCATCGCAGCGACGACGGGCGTACCTGCAATCAAACCTGTTTCCTTTGCCGCCTTGCGCGACACCTCTCCCGCGATGCCCGAATTCTCGACTATCTCAGGCACTCGGCCAGCAAGTTCCGGAATTCCGGTTAGTTCGAAAAGTGAATTGCTGTAGCTGCCATGCGCCAGATCAAGCATGCCACCACCGCTGGCGTCGGTCGGATCCGTCGTGGCAGAACCTGTCAGCCTCATACGCAGAAAGTCCTTGCAGGCCAGCGCCCAGCGGGTCTGCTGAACGACCTCCGGTTCATTTCTCGCAAGCCAGACGAGTTGCATAAGCGTCTGGCCGCCCCAGATCTTCTGACCGGTGATCGCCTCGATCCTCTCGGCGGTACTGTCCCGTTCAAACTGATCGACAATACACTGTGCCCTGTGATCGACGGAGACGATGCCATCCCGTGTCGCCCTGCCCTCGGCGTCGACAAGAAACACGCCATTGCCAAAACCCGTGCACGCTACAGCCGCGATGCGGTCGGCCGTAATTTCTCCGCTAGTCAATTGGCGTATGGCAGTGGCCGTGCCGCGCCAAAAGGCTTCCGGCTCGCGTTCCACCCACCCGTTCTGACGGTGGATCGTGATCACCTCGATGCTGCGTTGGGCAACGAGGCGACCTGTCATATCAAAGACTGCCGCCTTTACAGCAGTACCGCCTGCGTCGACGGTCAGGAAAAGATCAGCCATGGCGACGCCCTCCCAATGGCCCATGGCCGGATATCGCAAACGAAAGCGTTGGGTTGTTTAGGCAACGAGCGATTTGGCTCTCACACCATTCGGCAGTCTCGCCGCGCTCACCGGCCAAGAGTTCTCCCAATTCCCGCACAAGCGGGGGCGTGCACGCGCCCTCTAACGCGATCTGCGAGCGCCGAAAGATCAGGTCGTCGAGATTCAACGCTGCTCGTTCCCTGATCAGCCAGATGATCTCGTTGCGGGTGTAGCTCGCCATATGCGCAAGCGGCTGATCTTGTCCTGCGCAGCAAAATGACGCGACTCGATCGGCAATGGCACCGTAGCGAGAATAGAGGTCCCCGGCCCTCTCCGTTGACACTGCGAATTGGGTGGCCAGGGAGCGCTTCGCTCGACCAAGACTTATTTCATCGCGTGGAAAGCCGAGCGCGCCCGGATAGTCACGGCTTGCCGTGCTGGTTTGTCGCGTCACATTGAGGCGCCGGAATATCTGGTCTGCTGCCTGTTCGCCGAAAGCTCGGAACGTCGTCCACTTCCCACCGATCAGGGACAGAACGGGCACGTCTCCATTGATCCGATCTTCGGCGAGACGATGGTCGCGGTTGGCACGATTGGCATCGGACGCACCCCCCGCCTGCAGGGGACGGATGCCTGTCGTCATGAAGACGATGTCCTTCGATCCAATCTCGATATCATCGAACAGGCTGGATATGGACCGCGCCAGATACGAAATCTCCTGTTCGGCGATCGTACTGTCCGATGGATCGCTCACCGTGATTTCTGTAGTTCCCAGAAGGACGGTACGATCGAGTGGATAGGCGATGACCATCCGTCCCGTTCCATCGTCAAAGTAAAATGCGCGGTCCGCCATGCGCTCGAAAAGCGCATCGTTTCTGATTAGAAGATGCGCCCCCTTCACTTGGCGGATGTATCTTGTGGAGCAGCCGAGCGCTGCGTTGACGTCGTCTACCCAGGCGCCCGTCGCGTTCACCACTATTTTGGGGCGGACCGTCGTGCTTAGCCCAGCATCGCCTGCCGTGATCGTGAATGCGCCGCCGCCGTCATGGCGCCATCCTGCGTAGTTGATCGCGGCACTGCCAGCGTGCGCAGCCAACGCTTCCTCGATCATCTCCAGGACCAGAGCTTCAGGATTGCGGATGCGGGCATCGAAGTAGCTGATGACCGCCTTGTAGCGTTGCGCAAGACGACGCGGAAATTTGTCGCGCGCAAAGACGATCTTGTGGCGCGGGAGAGTGCGTTCCTCTCGTCCGAGGTACTCGTACAGAGCGAGCGCTATCTTCAGACCGCAGGCGCTGAAGGTACTTCCCTTCCAATTGAAACTTAGGAAGCGAAGGATCGAACCTGGAAGTCCACGCAAGTAGGTGGAAAGGGGTACGGCCACTTCGAGGGGACGAACGAAATGGGGGGCGTGATGCAGAAGCCGATTGCGTTCGCGCGCGGATTCCGCGACCAGGTTGAACTCCCGGTTCTCGAGATAGCGCAGACCGCCATGAGCCATGCGCGAGGAGGCGCCGGTCGCGCCGCGGCAAAAGTCCGAGTTATCGATGAGAAGTGCCGAGACTCCGTTCAACGCGAGTTCCCGTAGGACTGCGACGCCATTCACGCCGCCACCCAAAATCAGCACGTCAAAACCCTCGCCCGACGCAAGGCGCGTCAGGCTTTCCTCCCGAATTTCCATAACTTCCCCCGCCGCACGTTAGGAGCGCCGCAGGGCGGCACGTGCATCTACGAGGATATGATGTTCTATGTTTATAATTGTCAAATCGAATTTACTTTTATAAATCACAAAGTGTCTCAGAGATGCGCCACTTGCTCGGGCTAGCCGTTAAGCCCAATACGCAAACCGTTCTGCTTGGCATCTCGTGGGAGATTGATCCAGTTTCTGGCCCGGCAGTGCCCCGCCTGCGCCGGAGAGAAGTGCTCAATTGGATAAAGGCCAAGGACCGGATAAAAACTTGACAGATTTATATGTTAAGGCCGAGACCATCTTCGATGCTCGATCGGGCTGATCGACCCTAGTGATAATTTGATGCGCTTTTCGTTGCACCATCGGATGTGAACATCAATCTCGGGGACAAACTTCTCGATTGTGAGATCTTCCAGTCTCTGGGATAGAAGAGTTCCGTTTTCAACCGACTGAAGAAGCCTTCGCACGCGGCGTTATCGTGTGGACAGCCCCTGCGGGATACGGGGTATCGGGGCTGTCGAGTTTCAGCAAGCCGAACGCCATCAGCTAATCTCACCGTCGAACCGATCCTACGGATTCAGGGTTCCAGCTGGATAGTCTCGAACTTTCACGCCCTGATCACTCCATCAATGAACTCTCGCAAAAGGCCTCGGTCAAACGCCCCTTGGGTATCCAGCATCCACGATACCGCTTCCGAGGCGGTCCATGGCTTTTTGTATGGTCGGGCCGATGTAAGGGCATCGTAAACATCACAGATCGCGGCCATTCTCGAGTAAAGGCTGATCTCCCCGTTACGGAGACCAATTGGGTATCCTTTTCCGTCCGGTCGTTCGTGGTGATGAAGGCATACATCCAGCACAATTTCAGGCATCCCCTTGCCGCGCGAAAGCATGCGATGCCCAAGTTCCGGATGGCGACGAATGACCTCCATCTCGGCATCGGTGAGAGCACCGGACTTGGTCAATATTTCGATCGGCGTCCCGATTTTTCCAATATCGTGAAGGAGACCACTCATTCCCAAAACGGGAACAAGGAACTTATCGATTTTCAGGTGCCGCGCCAAGCGGATCATCAAAGCCGACACGGCCAGGGAGTGAAGAAAAGTCGCCTCGTCTTTCGTTTTCATTCGGGTCATGTTTATGAGTACGAACGGATCAACATCCAACGACTGGGTAATTTCTTCAATTACGGGAGACACCGTTTCAACGGTAACAGCAGCCCCGGCACTGACATCATCAAAGATGCTCTTCAACAAGCCAGAGGTCTGCTTAATCTTGTCGGCGGTCAAAATACGTACCTTCCGGCCGCTGGACCCATAAGGGGTCTTGGCTGCCTGACGCAAGGCATCAATTTCGTGTTGTTCGACCACCGCGGGCGTCACGTCCAGCCCTTTTGAGGTGTTGATGAAAACACCGTAGAGATTGCTGCTTTTTAGACGTGCCGCTTCCTCCTCGCATTCGAGTGTATAGCGACGACCGGAAAGCGGCGCGTTGAGCCAAGACCCTTCAATCGCCTCTATAAACATTCCAACGCGCAACTGGTCTTTGCCGATACGTTTCAGCATGTCTTTCACCATGGAGATAGGGTAGCTTTGCTAGGCCGAGCAAAGCGTGCCAAGTAGTAATGACGGGTTCGCTTTCATGAATGTGAAGCCGCTGCGCCGTTTGAGCGCCCAGCGGCCTCCACTCAGAACTCCTTCCAGGACTGCTCCGAAGTCGCACCGAACGCGTTTGCAATCTTTCGTCCCAGCGCTTTTGCGGGTGATGGGACAGGGCGTGGATTGCTCGACGCGAGACGGACTGGCTGATGATATGCTGGCTGGCCGCCCAGATTGAACTGCGAGATCAGCTTGTTCAGTGCATCCGCTTCGCTAGCCAGGCTGTGGCTTGCCGCGGTGGACTCCTCGACCATCGCCGCATTCTGCTGTGTGCCCTGGTCAATGGTGTTGACGGCAGTGTTGATCTCCTGAATACCTTGTGACTGTTCTCGCGCCGATTCCACGATGGCACTGACGTGGATGTTGATTTGCTGAACCTCATCGACCATGACTTCCAGAGATTTCCCCGTTTCCCCAACCAGAGTAACGCCGGTCCGTACCTGCTCTCCCGACGTTATGATAAGCGCTTTTATCTCCTTAGCGGCATTGGCAGAGCGCTGCGCAAGTTCGCGCACCTCCTGCGCCACCACCGCAAAACCTTTGCCTGCCTCACCAGCGCGGGCCGCCTCAACGCCGGCGTTCAATGCAAGCAGGTTGGTCTGGAATGCGATTTCATCGATGACGCCGATAATATTGCTGATCTCACCGGAAGATTTCTCGATCTGCCGCATCGCATGCACTGCGCTGCGAACGACCTCCCCGGCCTTTTCTGCACCAATTCTCGTGCGCGAGACAAGAACGCCTGCCTCTTCCGCCCTTTTTGTGGAGTCATGCATCGTCGTCGTAATCTGTTCCAGCGCGGCCGCTGTTTCTTCGACGGAGGCGGCCTGTTGCTCAGTCCGCTTTGCCAGGTCATCTGCGGCGGATCGAATTTCATTCGCACCACCGTCGATGCCACGCGCATTCTCCATGACCGCCTGTAAGGCCTCATGAAGTTTGGTCAGCGAGTTGTTGAAATCGAGACGCAGCGTATCGAGATGGACGGGGAAGGGTGTCGAAATCCGATAGGCGACGTCGCCGTCAGCCAGACGCTGGAGCCCTGTTGCCAGAGAATCGACGACGAACTGGGATTCCGCAGCCTCTCGCGCCTTGTCCGCTTCCCGTTCCAGACGCTGCCGTTCGCTCAAGGAACGATTGGCCTGAGCCTCTTCTTCCATGGCTGTTTTCTGTATCGCGTTTTCTCGGAAGACAGAGACCGCTGCCGCCATCGCCCCGATTTCGTCGACGCGGTTGAGGCCGGGGACTTCTATCGAGACGTCACTCTGCGCCAACCGGCCCATGGCGGCCGTCATCTGCTTGATGGGAGATGCGATGCTGCGCGCCACGAACCACATCGCGGCGATGCCGCCCGCTGCAATGACGATGCCGACGATAATCTGGAACAGCGTGTCAGCATTGTTACGGTCTGCCAGCGATGATGTGAGGGCCGTGGCCTCCGCCATCGCCACCGATTTCGGTACTGTGATGATGATGGACCATGGTGTGCTCGTCCGGCCGATGACAATGGGCGAAAGGGCCGTAAACGTCTCTGCATTTCTCTCGACTGTATCGCGACCGGCCTGGATCGATGGAAGTTCCGACGTGGCCGCAGGGCTTATCTGGCCAAAAGGGCGGCCAATCGCCTCCGGATGGTCACTGGATGCGACGACAAGACCCATGTAGCTGACAATGTCGACGGCTGCCTTGCCGCCGTAGATCGATGCCTTCACATCTTCAGCAAGCTTCTGGACGAAGTTAAGATCGAAGTCGGCGCCGGCAACACCAACAAACTTGCCGTCGATGGTGATGGGCACCGACATGGTCGCGAGGTAAACGTTTTTACCCTGAACGATATAAGGCAATGGGTCCAGAATGCTCTCCCCGACTCCACTCTTCGGGCCAAGATACCATCCACCTTTCGCGACGCCGTTCGGATGCAAGTCTGCACTGTCATATTCGACCAGCGGTTGGACAGCCAGTTTTCCATCGGCGCTCCGTGTCCAGTAAGGCAGGAAACGCCCGGTGGCATCCGAACCAAGATCCTGCTTGTTGCGAAAGAGCTGGTCTTGCCCATCGAGCGCATTCGGCTCCCAAGCGCTGTAGGTTCCATTGAAGCGAGGATTGTCCTTCAGGACGTTGAGGAGGATGGCATTGAACTCGGTGCGGCGTTTGCCAACCGGTGTTGTAGCTTCATTGTCGTCAGGTGCCGATATCTCGAACATCCGGGCCATGTTGCGCGCCGAATCAAAGGCCATGTCGAGCGGCGACTTGATCAACGCGGCCTGCGCAAGAGCCAATGTCTTGAGATGGTTCTTGGTACTGTCTTCCGTTAGTGTATCGACGTGTTTGCCGACGAATGCCTTACTGTTGGCGGCGGATATAATGCTATACCCCACCAGCGCCCCACTTGCCGCAACGACGCAGACGCCGGCGAGAAGGGCAATTTTGAGCTGAATTGATCGAATGCGCACCGTCTCTAACTCCTGGTTCTCGGCGCCTAATGCGCCTCAGAAGATTGAGCGTGACCCGCAAAGGTTAATTATCTCAGTATTGAATAATACATTACTTGCAATTTGTCGCAAATTTGTGACTAAAATCTTATGAGCTCAACTAAAGTATATAGCTTAAATTGTTTAGCTATACGAATGCGCACGGTTATATTTGATTTATATCAATATCAAGCGTCACGATATTCTGATGCGATCACGGAAGGGCTCCGTGGTTTGTGAGTTCCATGGACTTGCCGGTTGCAGTTTCGTTTCAAAACCGATTGCTGTGTTGCCTGACTACGGGAAGCAATCATCCAGGGAGTCACTCGGGACGAATTGAGGAAATCGCTTGCCCCCACGCTTAATATGGCGCGCCAGGCCGGACTCATCGGGGGCACTTTGATGGACTGCTGGTTTTCCCCAACAATAGGATTTGTGCGGCGGCAGCCACGATGAAAACCAGCGCGGTTCTGCTCCTCAGCGAAACAGAAAAGGTTCTTCATAACGCGTAAGCTTCAGCGAGACCGTTTTGCCAACGGTTTCCGCTCGTACTGCTGTTCTCATCAAGAATGATGGCGGTCCTTGGTTTGCACATTGGTTCCGAGTCCCCATCAGTTGCTCAAGTCTGGATCGCTACCTCATTTTCGCCGGCAGAGCTTTTCAACTGCTGTAGGGCGCTGCAAGAGCCAGACTGGCACAAATTTACGAATCTCGAACTTGGCGGCTGCATTGATTCCGCCTAGGACGGCATGGACGGAACCTGTATCGAGGGCGGAAGGTCTCGCACTATAGCGGAATTCTTCACCGTTTACGGCCATCTTGTTGAGGGCGGCTGCGAAGCCATAACCGATTGCGATGATTTTGACGGCAACCGGCGCCTTGCCACATATCATTGCGGCCTCGGCGGATTGACGCTTGAAATCTTTTGCTAGAAAACAAAGACGGAAACGCTGGGAGATGCGGCGATGCCACAGGCCGGGTTTTGCGAGGAACCCGGCCGCCTTCGAGGGGCTCCCCTCGAACTCCTCACCCACCCTCTTGTTAAAACTTGATACGTCCTGGACGCACTATCGTTTTCTTTCCACGTCGATGGTGTGAGCCGGAACCAGAACGCGCTCCCCATAGCGCCGTAGTGACGGTATAGGCTCCGGCCGCCATCGCGGCCGACGATGCCGCTGCGCGACGACTGCGCCGGCAGGGGAAGTTGGAGCGCTGCTCCCCCTCCCCCTCAAGGACAAAATCGGGTTTCCCCATGCTTCCTTCCAGCGCTGCGCGCTGTCGTGCAGCACCGGCCGAGGATCCTTGGTGCGTCGATGACGCCGGCAGGATCTTCGACCGCCCTTCGGGTGGGTGATCCCCCTCCCGATTTTCTCCTTGTCCCCCACCCCCACGCTGGATCGCCAGTCCGAAGGTGCAGGAGCCAAGCTCCTGCCCCACGGGGCAGTTGACCCGCTACGCGGAAAATGGAGATCATGACGATGGCGAAACTTACGAAAGCCCAGCGCAAGGCCCACGCAGAGGCCGAGGCTATTCTGAGGAAGGACCGGCTGACGGAAGATGAACGCGAGTTTGTTTTCCGAAATTGGCACGAGGGCGCAAACCACATAAATGGTGCTGCAGGGGCATTCTTTACGCCCTATGATCTGGCAGGCGACTTTGCCCTTGATGGTGCCGCTGGTAGTGTGATCGACCTCTGCGCCGGAATCGGCGTTCTCTCCTATTTTATCGGAGAGCGTGCCAGGTACGGAAGCCGTACCACAGAGCTTACTTGGATCGAGATCAACCCGAAATATTGCGAAGTTGGCCGCAAACTCCTGCCGGATGCACGTTGGATCAATGCGGATGTGTTTGATTGGCGGGAACTGGATTTGGGGCGGTATGATATGGCTATCGGCAACCCACCCTTTGGACGGGTCCGGCGCAGCGCGAACGGCCCACGTTATCGAGGCGCGGAGTTCGAGTTTCATGTAATCGACATCGCAGCCGAGCTTGCCGACTACGGCGCGTTTATCTCGCCGCAACAGTCCGCATCTTTCCAATATTCCGGCCGTCAATACTACGAGCGCTGCAAAACTGGAAAGGGCATCGACTTTGAGAAAACGACGGGCCTTGAAATGACGTGTGGCGTTGGTGTGGATACGTCGATCTTCAAGAATGATTGGAAAGACACCTCCATCATAACCGAAATTGCATGCTTCGATTTCACGGAAACACCCGGTCGTGGTTCAGCGAAACCTCATATGGCATTTGCGGACGGTATAATGAATTCTCAGGCGTGTGACATATCTTGGACCGTGCCAAATTCAGCCGATAAACACGGCCAATTGAGCTTCTTTTTAGCTTGCAAAAATGTATATTCCGAATAGAATATTCGAATATCTAGCCGCGCATATACGCGAAGGGTTTGAACATGTCTCTTTATATCCGCGATAACGCCGTCGATGAACTTGCAAAAAAAGTTCAGATGGCGACCAAGGCACCGAACAAAACCGAGGCTGTCAGGCGCGCGCTCGAAAACGAGCTTGCTCGCGCTGAGAACGCCATCCCTTTGAGGGATCGTGTAAAAAAACTGCAAGACGAAATCGGAGCCGTGCTTGGCCCAACCCCGCAGCCATTCGATATGAAGAAGTTTACCGACGAACTGTGGGAAGAATAAATGTATATCGACGCATCAGCAATCGTTGCAATCCTTACCAATGAGAGCGACGCAGGTTCCCTACTTGCCAAGCTGGAGGGAGCCAAGAAACCGATCTTTTACTCGTCGATGACGGCTTTCGAAGCGGTCTTGAGCTTATCTCGCCAGATGGCAAACGCAAAGGTGGGACAGCAAGCCCCAATCCCTCCGGAATTCATCGAGACCGCTCAACAAAAAGTCGAGAGCTTTTTGTCATTGATTGCGGCCCGTGAAATGCCAATTGGAGGAAAAACGCATCGCGCAGCCATCGATGCAGCGCGTAATTTCGGGAAGTTTGTCGCTCACCCGGCCCGCTTAAATATGGGCGATTGCTTCGTTTACGCGTGCGCGAAGGAATACCGCTTGCCCCTTCTGTTCAAGGGCGATGATTTCATAAAGACCGATATTGAAACCGTCTGACGGCTCGAGGTGAGTATGCCGAATATTCTTGTCTTCGCCAAAAGTCCCGGCTGTCGAGCTGGCCTGATAATTCCCGGCGCGATCATGATGATCCTCGTTGCCATTTCGGCTTTGCCGTTCCTCAACGGGACGGTTGCCAAGCTCCTTGAGATATTCGCGCTGGCGATTGGAATTCCGGCTGGTCTCTTTCATGTACTTGGGATTATGCCTCCGTCCCTGGCTCGTGAGGAGATCGAGTGGAAAGGTCAACATCCCGACGAATACGGCCATGAAGAATGGGAGGCGGTGCCCTTCTTGGGTGACCTGTTGGTTCGTGTCCGGGCGGTGGAAGACCAATTTTGAGCGTCCAAAAATCGTAATCGAGTGATAAACATAAAGGTGAAGAAAATGGTGATCGATATGCCGACGAAGGCGACCGTTTGCGTCGCCTTGGTGAAGCCGGGTTCAAAATTAGCGAGACAATGGCAACTCGCAAAACCGGGTTATGCTATTTACGAGTATGATACCGCATTCGAGCGGCGTGAGCTCCGCTGGGGTGATGGCTCGTGGCAGGAACTATCCGAGGAAGATCATCAGGACCTGGTGCTTCTGTTGGAACCCGGCCAGAAACTCGTGGATGCCGTTTTCGATCGATAATACTGCCTTACCCTTCCGCATCGAGCGGCAGGACAAGGCCCGAGGGGTTCCCCTAGAAGCCCCACCCCTCGCACACCGCCCACCCAATTCACTACAGCCGCCTGACAGCGGCCTTTCTCATGCGGAACGCACAAGCGGGGCCGTCGGTCCCGCCTCCCTCCGGGCCGCGACGCTGAGGCTCCTGCGGCTGGCCTTGATCCGCTCTTAGCGTGTCGAGAATTCCCGAAATCCCGTCCTTCGGCCGACGCCATGCTGATTACTCCTGCGTCGTCTCCTATAGGTAACACCTCACAAGCGCGGCCATGCCGATCGCGCGCGGGCTTTGCCCCCACGACACAGAGGCCAATCCGGCCACAAGTCTCCTTCAGCGGGTGAAAGAGATCGCTGCCCGCCTCTCTCCCAACAAGAACCGCCTTGTCCCTTCGGTGCAGCAATTCCGTCGCACCCTGAAGGGTGCAACCGCGTTCACGACAACCACTGGTGTGGGCATCCGGGGTGTCGTAAATGGGGTGGCTTCGGCTTTAGTCGCAACCAAGTTGGGAAGTCGTCCCGGCATTGCTGGGAGCGTTATCCATTCAAGGAGCCGTCAGGATGATGGTGAACTCAAGACGTTCAGAGCGGAGCATGCACCGCCGGTTTGTGGGCGGTGGAATATTTTGGGAGATCGGGTGAAAGGGGAGAAGTGAGCGGTGCCTGAACCAACAAAAAAGCCTCGCGGGTCGTCTTGGCTGGCGAGTTACATTGCGAATGCATCAGGATTCTGGAAAGCGGCTATGTGCTTCCAAATCACCTTCTTGGTTCTAATGCTGCTTCACGGCGGCGCCTTGCTTGCAGGCTGGCACAACGTTTCCAATCGGATAATAGGCTATTCGTCACTGGCCTTCGTAGGATTTTTCGTATCACTCCTATGCCACGCATATGTGAGCATTAGGGGGTCATTGAAACGGGATGCGGGAAAAAAGCAGAGTGAAGAAACGAGCTGAAAAGGTTTGCAATGCTCGGATGCTTTCTTGAATCCGTTTTGGGTAGCATGTTCGGAGGCGCCAACAAACCGAGGAATGGGACGGAGCGGAAAGTTCGCCGGTTGCTGGTTCCGCTTGTTATATTGTTCCTCATAGGGCTGGTGGCGTTCTCGATCTAGTTGCCGCTGCGTAATCGGCTTCCCTAACAAAAATTCTAGCCGGGTAGACCCGACTCCAATCTCTCTGCGCGTGAGGATCGGCCTTAAATATCGCACAAACCAAGAGGGCCATCACGCAGAGGTTTCCACGCCGGAGGGCTTCTTTTTAGATTAGCTCGAATAGTGCAGAGCGATAGGTATCCGCGCGAAACATAAAAGCACGGAACTATGGCAAGTAACTGTTCGTTGATGTCGAGATTTTTTCTGAACGCATGCCGGGAATATCGCTATGCCACGGTACTTTTTCCACGTTCGAGACGCTGAAGGTCTCTCTGTGGATATGGAGGGGGCAATCCTCTCAACTGATGAGCAGGCCAGGCAAGAGGCCGTGCAAGCTGCAAGAGAAATGCTCTCTGAAAAAATTCTCAAGGACGAAGTCGTAGATGGCAGCTCGTTTGAAGTTATTCGCGGCGACGGCCATTTGATAGCAAGAATCCCCCTTAAATCTGTTATCCGTTTTAAGTGAAATTTGGCGCGTCGTCGCGCTCGACCATAGAGATTTCGCACATAGACTCTTCGATTATCACGTGCTCTCATTTACGACGGAGAGGACATAGATCAGGCGGGAGGGCTAAAATTATGCCTATGGGGCTTATTTCAGAGTTGGAAAAAGCGGCGTCGGACGTACCGAACCTCACTTCACACCAAATGAGAACGTTGCTGAATAGAGCAATAAATATGGTTCAAAGACTTCACGAGGAAGCACCTGGCGAGCCGATCAATCTTGATTTGATTAGCTATCTCCGCACCGCAACTACGGAGACCGGAGAGCTCTCCGAAGATGAAAAGGTGCATGTCTTGCTCGATGCAGCGGACGGTATACGTGTGCTTTTGTCGAAGGGACAAACGAGTTTGGGCGCGATCAGGCAGAACGAGATAAAGTGTAGCTAGAAGGGCCAAAGCCGCGCTCAGCAAACCAGAACGGTTTTTGATAGCGCTACCGCGATAATTTAGTGGGTCTCGGGTCGTGCCAGACAAAACAAATAAACCCGCCTACCTCTCGGCAAGCGGGTTAACTCAGGAAGCCCGCGTTTTTTGATCGGAATGAACGGGGAATTGCTCTCAATCGTAAGAATGCACTATTCGCGGGCCACGATGCCGCGGGCGGAGTACTGGGCGCCCATCGCCTCGCTCATTGAGACCTGCAAACAATGCCGTCGATCCGTTGACCTGATTACCGCGACGCTCAACGCTATCCTCATCGGTCGCACGCAGAGGAGCATCGATGAGCTTTTGCCGTGGAATTATTCGGGAAACGGCTGAAGTTTGCTGTGGTCGTGAACGGCATTAGGAACGAGTTCTCCCCCAGTGCGTATTGTCTTAGTTAGGGAAATTGACCTGATCGAGGGACAGACGATGGCGGACTTTTTTGAAGAATTCACTGAAAGGCTTCTGACGACATCGCAAGGCAAGATACGTGTGCGGTATGGCGGGTCCGGCTTTCCCATCCTCCTTCTTCACGGACACCCGAGGACCCATACTACTTGGTTCAAGGTCGCGCCTCAGCTTGCGCGCGACTTCTCTGTGGTTTGCGCGGATATGCCTGGCTTCGGGCGGAGCTATCAGCCGGAAACTCTCGCGGCCAGTTCGGGAAAGGCAAAGGCCGCGGCACTGCATGAATGTATGGCACGGCTCGGGCATGACAGGTTCGGTGTCGCGGGCCATGACCGTGGATCGTATCGCGCGTTCCGGCTCGCGATGGACTTCCCGAAAAGCGTTGCGGGCCTTGTCGTTATGGATGGCATTCCGATCTATGAGGTTTTGAGCCGCGCAGACTGGCGTTTTGCGAAGAACTGGTGGCATTGGTTCTTCTTTGCACAAAGCGAAAAAGCGGAAGCTGCGATTCAAGCCGATCCTGACCTCTGGTATCCTGCGGAGGCAGCTCAAGGCCCAGAAAATAATCTGGACTACCTCGCTGCTACTCGAAGGCCAGAAGTGGTGCGCAGCATGCTTGCTGATTATCGAGCAGGGCTAGAGTTCGACTATGATGATGATAGACGCGACAAGGAGGCCGGCCGACGTCTGCAGTGCCCCTTGGGCGTTCTTTGGTCACTGCACGACGACATGGAAAGCTTATACGGCGACCCGGTAAATCCTTGGGCGGACTGGAGCGATCAGATAGTCCTGCGGCAGGGCATTCTGAGCGGACACCACATGGCCGAAGAAGCTCCAGACGACGTTGCCCACCATATCAAAGCCTTCTTCGCGCAACGACGATTAGCGTCTGCTTACGGCGCATTCTTGCCATCAACGGAGTAGCTGCATTATTCGGAATGGCCAATCGAGCGTGGTCAATGCAACGGAAGCGCACTTGCTTGTGCTGTTGGTCAACACAGCGTCCAAAGAGGCTTTTGAAAAGAACGGGACTCCGATTGTTTTCAAATCAAACAAGCATCTGGCTTTCGAAGTGCACGGCTTCGAGAGCCGGTAAGCTATCTGCTTTCCCGGCTGTTCGATGCCGGCTTGATTACCATGCAAGATAGCGGGAACTACAAGCAGCCTTTCACGACTGGGAGAACGGAACCAGCAATGAAACCACACCGGATGAGATCGCGCGGCAAATAGTCCCGGCAGGAAAACTGAATTTGGATTGAGAATGGGAATGGGAATGGGAATGGGAATGGGAATGGGTCGTAGGGTCTACTGCGGAGAATACGCAAGGCGTTCTAATGAGTCTGGAGGACTAGACAAACAGCGGTTGTCCGTTTGGCAGACCCTGGAATGCGCCGCGGCGAATGGCCGCTTATGCGAATCTTGACCGCAACCGAGAGCGACCGGGATGGAGGCGCAAAACCGTCGTTGCGAGTGAACCGCAGTTTGCTCGAGCAAGCCTTGCGAGCGTCTTGGCCTTGAACGGATGCGAACCGCCGGCCCGTAGTCCAGTGGCCATTTTAGTATAAAATTTTTCAATCGGGGCAGCTACTTACCCTTCGGATTTGGCGGTAGGGAGCTGTAAGCGGACAATCGATGATAAAAGTCGCGCATACCTAAGCATCGAGGCGTCGATGCGGGTTTACAACATCGGCTCTTACTAGGGTTCGCTAGCACGACGCGCTTTCCTATAAGACTACCAAATGATCTAGATCATCGAAATCCACGAACTCAGTTTGTTGCAGTTACTGGACGTACAGCGACTTGATATGCTCTTACTAAGGAACTAGGTTTCGCGGGAAACGAGAGTAGGTCATCAATGCCCGTTACATTTATCCCGACAATCGGACGCCGCAGAAATGACGCCGTTACAGCTCAATTGATCCGTTCCTTGCGAACCGGTGAAGTGTACTCGGACGAAAACAAGATTGTGCTTTATGCGGGATGGCCTCAAGTCAAAGACTACGACGGACGCACACATAGTTCCGACCTTACTATCGTCAGCGATTCGCATGGTATTAAGTTAGTTAAGATATGTCTCTCGGCAGAGAGAGCGGATGTTCGTCGTGATGCTGCCAGCGTTCTTCAAACAGCTGCAACCACAGAGTCGCTCATGGGCAAAAGCTTGCAGCTTAAGAAACGACGAAAGCTTCTCTTCGAGGTGGTACCGATTGTATTCGCCCCAAATTTGAACGCGGCGGACTTTGATAACGAAGAAGTCGAATTCGCCTCCAATGAGGGGGAACTCTACCGGCTCCTACTTCAGGAAAGTGGCGAGCTCGATGCTGGTCAACAGGCTGAGGTCCAAGCGATTATTGAAGGCGCAAAGGCACTCGGTCAGATAATTGACGCCGAAGATGAAGGCGAAATCCCCCCGATTGCGCGAGCGTATCGTGACTTGGAAGCCGTGATCTATAATTTCGATTCCACCCAGAGGTCGGTCGCGCTCACGGCTATTAAGGGACCGCAGCGTATTCGTGGGTTGGCAGGAACTGGGAAAACGGTAATCCTCGCGATGAAAGCGGCACTCGCCCACATCGAAAATCCAAACGCCAAAATATTAATAACCTATTATACACGGAGCTTGCGAGATATCATCGAGAGGCTCGTGACGAGATTCCATAGGCACTTCGCTGAGGTCGATCCGAACTGGGAAAATGTACATGTCAGGCACGGCTGGGGCAGACAGAATTTACCTGGCGTTTATCGCGACACTTGTTTGCGCGAAGGCGTTTCACCAAAATCATTTGGTGATGTCCGCAACGTCGCAGATCCGTTCGGCAGTGTATGTCTCGACCTTGTTCAAAGAGGCGCGGTGACACCTTACTACGATGTTATACTGGTCGACGAAGGGCAAGATTTCCCAGATAGCTTTTATCAAATGTGTTTCTACCTCGCCAAAGGCGAGCGTGATCAGAAGCAAATTATCTGGGCTTACGACGAACTGCAAAATGTGTTCGATGTTAAGGTTCGTGAGCCCGACCAATTGTTTGGTAAAGATGTCGATGGAGAACCCAGAATTTCCTTGTCTCGCAGCCTGTTAGCCGGGACGGATACCAATGACTTCGTGCTCCAGAAATCCTATCGAAACCAGAGAGATGTGCTTATTCTTGCTCATGCTGTGGGATTTGGCGTCTATGGCGACGTTGTACAGATGCTAGAGAACAAGCAACACTGGGAGGATGTCGGATACGACGTTGTTTCTGGCCAGTTCACTCCCGGAAGCGAAAATGTGGTCGAAAGACCCCTGGTTAACAGCCCAAGCGTGCTTGTCACACCCAACGATGTTCCTTTGATAAGAGGCTACAGCGCAGATACATTTGACCAAGAGGTCGACGCTGCTGTCGCGGAAGTGAGGTTGTTTATTGGGAATGGTTTGCAACCACATCAAATCCTAATCGTATCTTTGGACGATAGAACGGCGAGGGGGTATTTCACTGCGATCTCGGAGAAATTGCTTCAACACGGCGTGCCATGTAATAATATTCTAATAGACCCCTACAGCGAACCGCCGTTCAGAATCGATGGCAAAGTCACATTGAGTACGGTGTATCGGGCAAAGGGCAATGAAGCGGCGGTAGTTGTAGTGGTAGGCGCAGATGCAGCAAGTTTGCGAACTAGAACCGGACGCAATAAGCTCTTCGTAGCATTCACGCGTACAAAGGGGTGGTTGCGCATCTTCGGCATGACAGGCAAAACATTCAGTCAATTGGCTAACGAAATTAACGACGCCGTCAAAAATAGCCCTCAGCTCCGCTTTACAATGCCCAATATGACAGAGCTCAACATGATACAGCGAGGGCTCGAGGAGAAGCATGCGCGATTAGTAGAAGCCAAACGGCGCGTGGAGCGAATGAAAAACGAGCTTAATCTTTCAGACGAGGACATTGTTAGTCTTGTCGAGGAAGACTAAATGAAACGAGATGACTTCAATGCCAGCATCAGAGCAATTCACGGATTCTATTCGAGCGAGGATCTGGTAGAGGGTACAGTTTACCCCGTAGCATTGCCACGATCTGAGGCATTCAACAAAATCAGTTTAACGACTACAGTTTATGAGAACGTCTTTGAGGCGGGGCTATCGCTTTCACACTACAATTTTATATTACGAGACCTTGCCTTTTTTCAGTTCTCGCATTCGTCCGAACAGGAGTGGGCACTCGCATATTATCCAAACCCGCGCATAAGCGGATGCCCAGACGCACTGCAGGTTTTCACTGATCTGAAAGCGGAGCTGGAGCACGGGGAATTGAGCGAGGAAGAGTTTTCTTCTCTCGCGTCAAGTCTCCACGTCGGAAACTACATTCCGCGCATTCGCTTTGAGTATAGCCAAATTCAATATCGGCCGGTCAGGCATCCAGGAGCCCACTTCCACATTGGCATGTCTGGAGAAGATCGATGGTCCTCTTCAAGGAAACTCTCTCCGCTGACCTTTGGGCTGCTTATCGCTAAACACTACTATCCCGAGCTCTGGTGGCCGAAATCACGATTTTCATTGACGCAGAAGGATCAAAACCTAGCGGCAAACATAGAGCACTGTGTCGATGAAAAACTAATGAAATCGATACAAGCAGACGGAACATCTCATATTGTAAGCGATTTTGAGCGGCTAACTTTTCACTTCACCGCCATGCAACCTAGCGTGCCAACTAAATAAGGGTACCTTGTAAGTTTTCGACGATGGATAGATTGTCAATGGTCCCGCTTTTGCCCGCGAAACCGGCCAGTTTGCCGACCTTGTTGTCAATGTCCAACCCGCCGAGCGGCATCCTGTTCCTTGAACATGATATCCGGCAGTAAGAAGACAGCCTCAGAGGAACGGGCTTTCGGACAAAAATTTCTGCCAACTCCCTTCCTTGCTTCCTTGAGTGTTTCATTGGCAATGCTTGAAGACGCGGTCGCTGTCATCACCTACAGATTCGCGGTATCGAGGAGGAGGCTAAGAAAGAGGATGGTCCAGATTTTACGCCGGCCAACCGGAAGTCGAGGTCGTCAATGAAGCGCAGCTGCGCGACCTTTTTCGCATCATTGCTGACCAATTAAAGGCGCTGTAGCCCCAACCTAGCTTGTCGTCGCTGTCAAGCGGCAATGGCACGATCCTCCGAATAGACAAAAACCCGGGGCGTTGCGACTGCCGTGCCCTCAAAATTACGACTGATTTCCACGGAGATCAGCGTATCGCCGGGAAATGCCGGGCTGAGCTCGAGGGTGAGATAATCGAATAGCGCCCGCTCATGCACGGCAACGACAAGCTGTTTGCCTAAGCCCTTCGAGAGAGTTCTCAGCAGCGCCGCGAATTGCGCAGTGTGAACGTCGTCCATAGACTGAACAGGATCATCAAGGATAAGCCACGGCATGCGTGCTGGAACCGAAAGATGCAAGGCCAGGAAAAGCGTCAGCGCTGCAGTATTGAGATTGCCCTGACTGAGCATCGCACCGGGCGAACCTGACACCTTGCCCGATCGATGGATCGTTTCAAGCACGGCCTCAACACTGCCTTTGTCCGACTGTGGAAGTCTGAAGCTGGGGACAAACTGTTCGGATGGCGCAAGGCGGACGAATAGATCACGCCAGACCTTGTTCAAGGTGTTGTTGAACACCGACTTGACAATCTTCGAGCGCGCTTTGTCTGCGGCTTCGACCAAATCCTTGGCATGTTCACGAACAAGTTCCACGCCCGCAACAGCGTCCTCCAATTCCTTGGACCGCTTTAGCAACTCCTGCCTTGCGGATTCGAGTTCCAGAACGACCCGGATGTCATTTTCAAGCAGACCCAACTCCGATTTGGCGCGAACACGTGTCGATATCAATGCTTCTGCGGTCTGGATCTGCCTTTCGATGTTTTCGATCGTTTGCCCCAGTGCGTCCTCCGGGGTCGCAAATGCGCTGACCCTCTGTCCGGCTGCCTCAAAAATCATGCGATCGATCTCTGGGAGGATCGATGTCGACGCATCGTCCTGCCGTCGAGACAATGCGGCAACGCCTTGCGCAGCCGAAGCCTCACGCGTGAGACGTGAGCCCTCGCTCGCCGAGCCCGTAAGCACTTGAAGACGTTGCGCATAGGCTTCCATCTTCCCGGCGCGATTTGTGAGGTCCGCCTGCTCTTCAGGAGAGAGCACCAGCCGCTCCACTCCGAGCTTTTCGCGCTTTGCTTGATCCAGCCTGGTTGTCTCTTCCGCGCGTTCGGTTGCAAGCGATTGCAGGCGGCCAGCCTCGCTGGTCAAAGTACCTATCTTGGTTGCGATATGTACCGAAAGCGGAACGCTTTGGTGTTCACTGTAGTCGCGATCGCAGACCGGGCAGATTTCGCCAGTAACATGTGGCGCTATTCCGGCCAAAGCATTGGCGAGCGTGCGCACGTCCTGCGCGCTTGCCTGAAGAAGACGATCAAGTTCGCCAATGCGGTCAGTTGATCGCTGTATTGTCGCTTCAGCCTTGCTGAGCGTGAGCGATGCGGCATTACTTGTCGCCAGCAATGATCGACAACGCTTTCCCTCCTCGGTAGCCCGTAGCAGGGTCGCTTTGTGCAGGGCCTCAGGATCCGAATCGAAGGAGGGAAGATCCGGAAAAAACGGCCGAATTTCATCGAGGAGTGTCTTCAACTCCCCACCAGCAGCGTTTCTCCAATCATTGAGAGCGCCCATCGCCACCGTTTCGAACCGTTCCTGCTCTGCCCTGTCGCGCGTCGCCGCATCTGCAGGGACCGACTGCCAGCTTGCCGACAACCCCAGCATTTCCGACCGCACTCTAGTCAGGCGGGACAGGATTTCGTCCTCTGTCCGTTCGGCGTCAAGCAAGACCCGGACCGCTGCAGGATCCAGTTCTGCAGTAAGGTCAGGCGGATCGCTGGAGAACAACGTCTTGATTAGAATGCGAACGGTATCCTGACGTGTATCCTTGGCACTATTTGCAACCGATATCCTGTTCTGGTTCGAGGCGAGATCGGTCGCAACTGCTTTACGCTGTGCCTCAAGGTCTCGATAGCCTGGAACGAGGTTGCGAATGCGCGTCACGTGACCGGCGGCATGAAGGCCGTCAACAATTGCATCCAGAGGATCAAGGCCCAGAATTTGCTTCACGAACTTGGTCAGCGGTGAGGTGGAGTCTGTTTTCTGGTCGTCGTAGAGTTCCAGCAGGCGCCCCAGCGTCGCCTGCGGGAGGTAACACCGCTCGGCGAAAAAGCTGATGTCATCGCCCGCTAACAAGGGGCTCGCCGTAAAGAGATTATTCTGGCCAAAGGCCAAGGCACCGGCGGTCTTGCCGTCTGCTTGTAGTGGTGCGGTCGTCGTCAGATCAATACGGCCGCCGTCTGCCTCCAGATGCGTGAGAAAGCGTTGATAGCCATTGTCGTCTTCAGCGAGATGGCGGATTTTGCCAGTCAGGCCAAGCTCGATCGCTGACAGGACGCTGGTCTTGCCCATCCCGTTGGTACCGTGAACGAGAATGACCTGAGCATCGAGCGGAATGACGACTTTGCCGCGGAGACTTCTAAAATTTTCAATGACGAGAGTGCTGAGCCGCGGACTGGTCATGGAGCATTCCCTTCCTCTGCGATAGCGGTAAAGATTGATGTCGCTATCTGGTCGCGGAGCACCGCTTCGACAGCACCCTTATCGGTTAACGCCCTGACAAAAACATCGTGGGTAAGATCATTAGGGGTATCATTGGACAGGAGTTTGCGTACATCCTCTTCCCAATGCACCATGGTCTCAACGCTTTCAGGTGTTTTCAACGGAAGCAACACTGAGATCCAGTCACGCACGAGATCGGAGGCATTCTGGCCGACCGGCGTGCCGATGGGCAAAACGCGGCAGACACGACTCATTGCATACACCGTTCCAGACGATGCCTGACCTTGAGTAAGCACCGCCGTGACCGACCTACGCGATTGGACAACGTCAAGCGCACGCGTCAACGCATGTACCTTGCGAACAGCGCCTTCATCGGGGACATCGCTTTTAAGATCGATCACGATCACAAGATCGTTCGCCTTCTCCGTTGCAATCAGCGCTGAGGTAAACTCGAAACTGAGAGTACCAATGTTGAAAGGTCTGGGGAGTTCTCGGTAATGGCCTTCATTTTTGAGAATATCAACAACTTGCTCTGCCGTGTTCATATTGCGACCTCCGCGCGAAATTCAGATAGCAAGCTGTCTAGATTCGCTGTCTTTTGGAGCATCGGCCCGAATGCAATATATCTCGGCCCTGAAACGCCGGTTCTGTAGTTGGCGCTCGGATTTCTTTGCTGACGTTCCGTCACCCGCTTGGAACACAATAGCACGACGTCGGCATCGTCTTCAGCAAAAGCGCCGCACTCTATCAGGCTTGCAATACTGTCATCGTTTGCGGCGAAGAACACGCGGGCATCCGCCACCGACGATGTGATCCGCAGCGCTCCGGATGACGGGTCCGAGGGGTCGTCCAGACCAAGCGCCCAGTCGCCGGACCGGGCAATAAGACCCATCAAACCCAAGGCGTTGGCGGCTTCGCGCTGTCCGGTCACAGCCAGCCCGACATCGCCCTTCATCTGATGACTGGGGCGGCGATCAAGTGGAAAATACTGAACTGTGCCGACCGGGTTTTCACCGTTCTGCAGTTGATATTTAGCCCGTGTCAGCGCCTGAGCGAACCGCTTGACTGCAGCCAGTCGATCACCATTGGCAGCATTGGCGACGTCGTCACGCAAATGACGTAAGCCGGCGGCAATCCTGTCGCGGCCATCCTGATCTAAATTGGGCGCGCTTGCATCAGCTGCCAACATCTCCATCTTCTGGGTAACAACCGAAAAGACGAGCGCCAAGAGCAGCTGTTTTCCGTAGGCTTGTATCAAAGCAGAAGCGGCAATTTGGTGACGATTGTCTTCGTATTCGTCACCATAGGCGACCGAAAGGACCGTCTTTTGTCCCGTGGTCAGTTGATCGGCGGCGAACATGATTGGCGGTGGCGACGCATCCCATTTCCATCCTTTGATTGCGCCGGCTTTGCCAAAAAGGTGCTGAATGTTGGCGTCTTGTGCAGACAGGCCGATCATCAGGGTCCGAGTCCGTTGGATCAGCGCCGTCAGCTGATCTCGGACAATCGTGAATGTCGCGTTGCCCATCCATCCGATAATCTGATCATTTCTTGCGATCAGGAGCTTGCGGTATTCGTCTTCCTTTTCGATCGCACGTAGTGCGCATCCATGGAACTTGTATAGCTTTGTCGCCGCCGGCGGGCCGCGGAGATCTGCCCCTTCAACGGTTATCTGGAAGGAGGACAGCGGATGTCCGAGCTCGACAAGCGCACCTTCAAGCAACCCGTCCCAGTTTGGCGTTGCAATCTCGGACACCGCGCCCTCCAGCGCGAGAATTCCGATCGCAAGATGTTCAGCATCTGCCTGCTGATTGGAGAAGGTGTTGGGAAAGTCGAGGGCATCCCAAAGTAAATAATCCTGCTTTTCGTTCTCGACATCCTGAGACAGAACCTCGGAATATTTACCCCAGAGCCTCGACACTACATCGTCGAGGCATGGCCAGTTGGTCGCCGGCTTGGTCAGATCGATTGTCGCGCGTTCGCCTGGCGTCGGCTCGGCTAGGTCAATGATGCGATCCAATGCTGTTTTGAAACGGCAATTGGGGGCTGTCGTCGCATGGCTGCGCAAGAACTCGATTAGTTTCGCGAGAACGCCGTCAAGACCAATGACGCGCTCACGCGAAATGCCAGACCCGAGCCAGAAGGCATAGCTGCCTTCCGCAACCGCTTTTGCGACGCCGGAAAATTGTTCGTCGAGAAGATCAATCGTCTCCTTGACGGTAATGGTTCGTGCAGTCGGCAAATCAGATCCCCTCACCCAAACATGCAATCTATTCTATACTAGGCGCGCGTCAAAGAGAGATTGGATAGCAACATTTCATTGGTGGCTTTCACCGGCAGTGAGAGAATGCGCCGCTCGTTTTCAGAAATGACCGCGAGCTCCCGGCTCTACTCTATTTGTAAGAAGGGATCCCGATATCCAGAGTA
>Ga0308157_10001292_pt1 | contig 54394 bp, 49 predicted proteins | sample PhyBR1_FD_201035 | JGI IMG/M metagenome (GOLD analysis project Ga0308157, IMG submission 201035) | Phyllosphere microbial communities from UC Gill Tract Community Farm, Albany, California, United States - DLSLB.R1 | ecosystem: Host-associated > Plants > Phyllosphere > Unclassified | place: USA...
CAGTTGGCGCGTGCTGATGGGCCTCAGCGTGTTGATGCCTGGAAAGAGCCAGCCATCCCGCCGCATGACGCCCTGCCGGTAGCCGGCTTGCCACCATTGGCGCAGAAGCGTGAGTAGATCTTCTGACAGCATGGCGTTGCGTCCATGCCCGCCCTTGCCGCGCTCCACTCGCAGAAGCATGCGCTCGCTGTCGACGTCGGCGACTTTCAGCGAAGCCACTTCCGATACGCGCAGTCCCGAACCATAGGCAACGGCCAGTGCCGCCTGATGCTTGAGACAGGCTGTGGCATCAAGAAGACGCGTCACTTCCTCACAGCTCAGAACCACCGGCAGTTTGCGCGGGTGCGCCAGCCGCACAAGACGGCGGGCAAGATCAGGACGATCAATTGTGGTATTGAAGAAGAACCTCAGCGCCGACACGACACTGTTCATCGTCGGCACCGGGACGCCCTCGCTTTGCTGCCATATCTGGAAGCGGCGCAAATCATCCACGGACGCGGTATCGGGAGGTCTCCCGAGGAAGCTGGCAAGTCGTCCGATGTCGCGCAGATAGTTGCGTTGGGTCTCGTGACCGAAGTGACGCAGGTTCATGTCATCGATCAGGCGTTGACGAAGCGGGCTGATCGCGGGCGAATTTGGTTGGTTGTGCATGGTCAGGCTCCTGGTTGAAGAAGCCAGTCATTCTCTGCTCACTCCGAGCGACACTCAATGCAGAGCACAATAGTCGCTCTGTGCCTTATACATCAGTCCCACGCGCCTTCCCGTGAAGCGGGTTCGTTCTTCGGCCCCATTCCAGTCGCCAAATTCTCAGGATTCTAACCAGCATTATGAAAATTCTAAGTATGTATTATTTGTGTATCTTTGCAAATGTGTCTCGAGGGCCACGTTTACTCGCCGCCCTCAAGGTAACAATCGAAGCTCTCCATTAATTGCATAGCGGCGTCAGGAAGTTGGTACTGACTCGCGCTAGATGAAATCTGAGGAGCGAAATGATTTCGAAATTAGTAATCCCAAAGAGTTGGCACCCAACGATAACACTCTTCGGAAGCGGCTACGCGTCCCACCGAGGGAAAAGGCATATGGGTAGAAATCAGCCAAGAACCTGTTTCAGCTAATTCCTTCATAAGGCGAAGACGCACACGGGTTGCCTCTTCGGGATCGTGCTCAAAGCCGTTGTGCCATTCAGGGTGATCGAATGAGACCGGGAATATCGCATCCCCGCCGAACATTAGATGATCGGAACCTGACGATACTCGAACCACGCTGTGACCAGGTGTGTGGCCGCCGGTACGCTCAGTTGTAACCCCAGGCGCTATACGACTAGTTTCCTCAAAGGTTTGCAGATGGTCGGAATAGGCCTCCAAAAAATCCTTCGATGCTTTCCGGGCGAGATCTGCGAGCGCAGGTGGCATTGCTGTCCGCGAGAAGTCTGGGTCCCGCCAGAACAGCGCCTCCGCCTGCGACAGGTGAACGCGCATCTTCGGATTTAGCTTTTCCTTTACCCCGGGGACCAAGAGGCCGCCTACATGATCAAAATGCATGTGAGTGAGAACAACGTCCGTTACAGACGTTAGATCAATGCCAGCGGCTTCCAGCCGCGACACAAACTGACCGGCCCGTGAAAAATCAGGATATTCTTCACCAAGTCCACTGTCGATCAGAATTGTTTGGCTTCCGCTTTTCACAACTACGGCGTTCAGTGCCCAGTCGAATGCGTCGCGGGACAAAAAACGCTCGTCCAGCCAAGCATTGAACGTCGATCGATCTGCGTTTGTGGCCATGGACTCGGCAGGTGGTGTTACCACACCATCACTGATAATTATGACGTCAATATCGCCAATTTCGATAGCATAGCGAGAAGGCACCCGTTCATCGCGTCCGCTGGTAGCCTTTTTGTAAAGTGGGAAATTCATAACGGTCTCCGTTGATTTGATTCTTCGCGGAGGACTGGTTCGACACGCCGCGGTGAGTGGCTTTTGTTAAGCCGCAAGAACGAAGCTAGATCAGCGTGAACATCAAAATCAGCTACACACGGGTATGAAGAAGGTAGCCACACGAATAGGATCGACGATAATCTTCACGATTACGCCGTCAGACCGAGCCAACTTGGCGTAGCCGCGCGTTGGCAGCGTCTCTAAGTATTGAGCGCCAAATGGACATAACGCGGCCATCTGGAATTATGTCCTACCTGTACATTGGCATTAGGGCACCGCATCCTAAGTCTGATTGGCTGCCGCATCAACGTAATTCATAGTTATCACTAGCAGGTTATGTCGCTCTCCTCTGAGACAGATTAAATATCGGTAAACAAAAACAGATAACTATTATAGTATTTCTTGGAGCGAATGAGAATGTTGCTTATTGGTATGAGTAAGCAAACAGCTGTAGCTCTGCTTTCACTCCCTGATCTCTGTCCTTCGGGGCCGTACTATATTTCACACCGATCAAGTGTGGACTTGATCATTAACATTCAGACGCGGGAGAGATGTATGAAGATCGTTGTCATCGGAGGTACCGGTTTGATTGGTTCCAAAACCGTCAAACGACTCCAGGCAAAGGGCCATGAAGCAGTAGCCGCGTCACCGAATTCCGGCGTCAATGCGGTCACGGGAGAGGGGCTCGACACGGCCCTCTTGGATGCAGAGGTGGTCGTTGATCTGGCGAATTCACGATCCTTCGAAGAGAAAGCAGCTATGGATTTCTTCGAGGCAGTTGGCCGCAATCTATTCGCAGCCGAGAAACGGTTTCACGTTCGTCATCACGTAGCATTGTCGGTGGTGGGCACTGAGCGCATGCAGACGATGGGATACTTCCGCGCCAAATTGCGACAGGAAGAGCGTATTCGCGCATCGGGCGTCCACTATACGATCGTTCAGGCTACACAGTTCTTCGAATTCGTCGATGCAATTGCAGAGTCATCCGCAACAGGAAACATGGTCAGGTTACCCACCGGCGCTTTCCAACCGATTGCGGCCGACGATGTAGCTGATGTGATGGCCAATGTGGCGCTTTCGGCACCGGCGAATGGCATCGTTCAAATCGCAGGTCCTGACCGTGGTCCGATGTACGAGTTCGTAGAGCGCTATTTCAGCGCTACAGGCGATAAAAGATCGGTTATTGCTGATCCGAACGCCCGGTACTTCGACGTCGCAATCGATGATCATACGCTGGTTCCAGATGGCGACGCCCGCTTAGGCAACATCCGTTTTGATGAGTGGATCAAAGCAAATGTTCCCCGGAAGCGATAAAGGCTCCGGATTTCCACTGCATTCTATGAACAACAATTACCTGATCGGGAGATTTATTATGGTCAAGATTTTTCCATACGCGGCGGCGCTCTTATTCGCTTCGGCGGTCGCGGCATTCGCACATGATAGCAAGGATGATAAGATAACAGTCGTTTACGACCAACCCCTTCCAAACGTTCCGGGTAAAAGTATCAAAGGCATACTCGTGGAATATGCGCCAGGGGGCAGTTCGCCTGCTCATACCCATGCAAAGTCGGCGTTTATTTACGCGACCGTATTGGAGGGGGCGATCACCAGCCAGGTTAATGGCGGTCCTGTAGTGGTGTACCATTCAGGAGACAATTTTTCAGAGTTTCCGGGCGATCATCACGCGGTGAGCGAAAATGCAAGCAAGACGGAGCCCGCTCGGCTCCTTGCAGTATTCGTCGTAGATACAGACGAGACCGAGCTGACTACCTATGAGGAATGATCGCTTATAGCACCATCACGCGTCAATCGGGCGGGTGGACGCCTGTTCGTGGACGTCAGGCCGATCAATGAACCGCACAGTTCCAGGGAGTGCGGTTCTTTTGGGCCTGTCTCCAGAATATCGTAATTATGGAAAGAGGACGTCGTGCGAATTGAGCAAATTTCTCCCATTACGTTAGCGCGCCTCAGTGTGATTGACATCGACGCGACGTTGGAAAGTGCGGCCATTGCGTTGTCTCACCCCGGCATCGGATTGCTCATCGTGATCAACAAAGCAGGTAGTGCAACAGGGGTTTTGACTAAAACAGACCTTATACGGCATATCTCTGATCGCAACCGTCCCGCGACCGTCGGAACATTGATGAGCCGCAACATAATTGCGTGCGATCCTGCTGATGACTTGCAAGCCGCTTGGCAGGTCATGGTCAATAACCGGCTGCAGAACATGCCGGTTTTCGGGGGCGAGGCGAAACCATTGGGGGTTCTTGATATTCGTGACGCGCTCAAGGTTCTCTTCGAGCAGGAGCGGATCCAAGAACATATGCTTACCGACTACATAGCCGGAATTGGCTACTGAGGTGACGCTCGAGCTTTTCCCCCGGGGGGCGCTTGTCGAACAAAGCAGAATTTACAGGATTATACGTCGATGCGCCTAAGTTGGGGTGAATTCGTAACTGCTCCGCTGTTATGGCTGGCAGTTATCGGCATTGTTGGAATGATTGTCTGGAAGCTCATCGGACCGAGGCGCTCAAATCTGCGTTTGGTTGTGCAAATCGCGTTCTTTGCTGCGATGACGTCTGTCATCATAATTGGAGATGTTCCGCTGAGCCGAGCAGATGATGTGGGCTTTAATAGTGCCAGTACAATACTGATAGCATTCGCTCAAATTCTCTGGTGGCTTCATCTATCTTGGGCTGTGATTGGATTTGTTCGTATTTTTCTTGTCCTTGAGGGGAGGCCACGTGAGGCTCGACTCCTTCAGGACATCGTTGTCGGAGCCGTCTATACATTTGCTAGTCTGTCTGCCCTTGCATTCGTATTTGGAGTTCCTGTGGGAACTTTGATTGCCACGTCTGGTGTGATAGCGATAGCCTTCGGGCTTGCACTGCAAAACACGCTTGGCGATGTCTTTTCTGGTATCGCACTTACGCTGGGGCGTGCATTTACACTCGGTGACTGGATACGTCTTAGCGATGGAGTTGAGGGGCGCGTTATTGCCAGTACCTGGCGCTCCACACAAATACTTACGGTCGCCCATAACGTTGTTGTATTGCCAAACAGTGCGCTGGCAAAACTTGGGCTAACAAATCTCAGTCGGCCCAGTGAAACACATCTTCTTCAGTTGAATTTAAGAATCAGGCCCACACGACTTCCCTCTACTATTGAGGATGTCCTGAATATGGCTCTTTGTGGGTGCAATTTCATCATCAAAGACCCTCAGCCCCTCGTTGCTCTTAGAGGACTTGATGCTACAGCAGTCGATGTCGATCTCTTCTTCAGGGTCAAAGATCCTTCGAACATTATCAAGGCACGTAACGAGATGATTGATCTAATCATGCGTCATTGCAAAGCTGCTGGACTGGTATTTGCGCCAGCGTCATCGGTGATCGTAGCCAATGAAGCCTCATCGAGTATCGAGAACGAGAAATCGATCGATGCCCGACTGCATACAACGATTAAGCAGAGTCCGATCCTCGCAGAACTCCCAGAAGAAGATAAGGAAAGATTGGTTAGGGCCGGGGCAATCAAACATTATCGTGAGGGCGATGAGATCGTCCAGCAGGGGCAAGAACTTTCATCTGCCATAATAATCTGCGCGGGTGTCGTTAAGGCACTGCGAAACGATGAAGAGTTGTGGAGATTATCGCCGGGCGATTTCTTCGGAAGAATAGAATTGCAAGAAAAGGATGGGATCGATTTCAGCATGCGCGCTCTGACGTCTGTAACGGTTTTCGAGGTCGATAGGGCTCATCTCGAAAGGATATTCACATCAAAACCTTCTGTCGCGCAGGAGATCGCATCTAAACTATCGCGGCAGACAAGTTCAAACAGGCAATCTTCCTTGGCGGAGAAAAATAACGATGATAATCCACACTCAGTATTGAAGGCAATTCGCACGATCTTCACCTATTGAATACGTTTTCTATAACCTATTCCCAGGGACAGTGTGCCTGTCGGTAACTTCCAGATATAATGGCTGGGATCAAGCGAAAACCGAGTAACCAGTGTATCTGTGTAGAGCAATATATTCGCCAATTCTTCATCCAACGTTCAGAGGACGCGATGCTCAACCAAGTGGATGTAGGACAAGGCCGGCGATCACGCCCCTTGCTCGAATTGTGCGCAGTGTTGGCTGGGGTGATTGTTTACACGTCCACCAATGGTTTCATGACTGGCGGGCTCAGCGTCGCTGGGCGCCAGTTGGGATTGGGAGAGGTTCAGGTCGGACTTATACTTGGTAGCGGAGCCTTGGCGGGAGTTATTGCTGCACCGGTGTGGGGTTATGTCACCGATGTATGGAACAGGCGCAGTCTGCTGTTGCTGGCGGTATCGATGGTCGCCGTCGGGCCGGCGGCAATGGCGTTCATAACAGGAAAACTGGTTTCACTTCTTCCGCTTGTGGCCGGAGGCATCTTGGCGACAGCGCGTTTAATCCAAGCCGTGTTCGGCGCTGCACTGATACCGGCGGGGCAGGCGTATATGGCTGAGGTGACCCATTCGTCACGACGGGTGAGCGGGATGAGCATCCTAAGCGCAGCTATCAGCTCCGGTACGTTGCTTGGTTCCCTGTTGCTATGGCTGACCGGGCAATTCAGCGTCGCATCAGGGTTCGCAATAATTGCGCTGCTGGGAGTACTGGCTTGCGCCGCTATTGCGGCGTTCGCCTCAAAAGAGGTCTCTCACCTCCAGCCAAACAGCCGCGCATCAACCCCGCCATATGCGAAACTATGGCATTATTTTGCGATGACGCTTATCGGCTTTACTTGTTATACGACTGTCCCGCCGATCTTTGCCGTGCGATTAATGGACCAGCACGGTATGGACGCCGCCATGGCGGTGACACAGACGGGGCTTGTCCTCACTATCGGCGTTTTCGCCGTTTGCCTGTCGCAGGTGTTTATTGCTATCCAGCCGAAGTGGCGCCCCGCCGCGATGCTGCGTTGGGGAAGTGTCGGAATCTTTGTCGGTCTTTTGCTTCTTCTGCAGGCTGAAAGCCTACTTGGCATGTGCCTGGCGATGGGCATGATAGGCTTCGCAGTGGGCTTTCTGGCACCCGCTATACTAGGAGCAATAAGCCTTATCAGTGGCGATGGGGTCCAGGGCAAGATAGGTGGCTTGAATATGGCTGCCCGTGGTCTCGGTTCAGCAATCGGCCCGATCCTTGGTACGATGCTGTACCAGCAAAGCCCCGACGCTCCGTTCTTCGGTTCGCTGGTGCTTATTATCGGTGTCTTTTCACTTACATTCTTCTCGAGCGCCGAGAATGGAAACGGAGATATGCTTTCCGTTGATATTTCTTCCGAGAAAAATAAATGATAATGACAGTATTATGATTAGATAAATCCCAGATAGCAAAAGTCGACTGATAATAAGAAATGAAGCGCAATCTCTCCCCTTTCCAACTGGCCTGTGCATTGGGAGCATGCGCTGCAGCCGGAGCTTTGTATTGGGTTACTTCTGTTCCTGTTGGATTTCTCCTCCCGATTATTATCTTGTTGCGAAATAGCAATCATCGCTTCGTCTGGTTTGTTTCCGGAATGTTTGCTGTTGCAGCTATCGTCGCATGCTTACTAGCGTTTTCAGGTTCGACCAATCCGCTGAATCCGGCGGCACAATGGGCAGTTCTGCTTATTACAGGTCTCGGCGTAACGCTCGCTATTGCGTGGGAAGGTAGTTCAGAGGCTCTCGACGAGCAAATTCCTGACGTTTCAAGAGAAAAGAATCTCGGTCTGGTTCACCCGGAAGACCTCGACATTGCGCATCAGGCTACCTCCCGCGCGTTTTGGAGCGGATTTCCACAGATCATCAGGCATCGCAGTTTACAACCGGACGGTAGCTATCAATGGACTGAATTCAGAGCGGAACCGGGTTACACTATTGCGGGCGACACACCCGCGAAGGTTTCGGCTCAGCACTTGCCATGGTCAGCGGCCGGTTCGATTGGCGAAACTGGCGAAGCAGCACGAATTGCGCTCGTGTTCGAGACAATTTTCGGGACCGGTTGGGCGATGGATACTACCGGACGGTTTACCTATGCAACACCCAATGCTCAGACCACTATTGGGCAGACCCTGGAGCAAATGAATGAACAGCTGACGGAGCAGGAATTTCTCGACGGAGGCGATCTCGGGTGGAAAAGAATATTCCATCCTGACGAGTATGAGCGTGTCGCAACGTCCCTCCGTCACAGCCTCAAAACGGGGGAACATTGGAACAATGAATATCGTTTGAGACGATTTTCGACTGGCGAGTATGGCTGGCATCGCGTTGCCATGAGGCCAACGCGCGGGAGCGATGGACGCGTTACGGGCTGGTACGGGATGTCTATTGATATTACAGTTTACAAAGAAACTGAGGCAGCCCTTCGCATCAGAGAGCAGGAATTGACGCAGCTCGTCAATATGCTTCCGATCCACATTATGCGGTTTTCTGGCAACGGTCGACCGATCTTTTTTAGCAAAGCAACACTGTGCTACTTCGACCTTGGCGATGAATATATGGACCAATCGGAGAGCGTTTTGGCGACGATGTCCGCATCCATTCATTCCGACGACAAAGAGAGGGTCCAGACAGCGCTGCGCCATGCACTTCTAACCGCCGACAATGTTGCACTGAGATACCGCTTGCGGCGTTGTGATGGGGCATATCGCTGGATGGATACGCGGGCCGAAGCCATACGCGACAAGAGCGGGATCATCGTCGAATGGTACGCCGTTTCGCTCGACGTTCACGATCAGGTGCTGGCACAAGATGAACTAAGGCTTGCCCATGAAGAGCTTGCTCATGCCAGCCAGACGGCAAATCTTGCCGAGTTATCGGCTTCGATCGCACATGAGGTATCGCAGCCGCTGACAGCTTTGTTATCCAGTTCTGAAGCGTGCCAGAGATGGCTTTCATTGGAGCCGCCGAATGTTGCCCGGGCCCAACAATCCTTGGAGCGCATCATTCGCAGTGGAAATTCTGCCCGCGAAATCATCAGCCGTATTCGCGCGCTTTTCGCCCAGTCTAACGACAACAGGCAAATGACAGATCTGCCACGGTTGATCAACGACGCTCGTGACCTTCTGGCGGAAGAATTATCGAAAAACCGCGTGAAGTTTGAATTCGAAGCCGAAAAGAATCTTCCTCTACTGATGCTTGATCGCATCCAGGTTCAACAGGCTTTTATCAACTTCATGCGCAATGGGATTGATGCGATCAGTTCCACCTCTCAACATCGACTGCTTCGCATCAGCGTGACGCGAAAAGACGACGTCGTCGAGACTGCGATCAGTGACACTGGTTGCGGCGTTGAATCGCCGCTGCAGATATTTGAGCCATTCTTCACCACGAAGGCCCAAGGTATGGGTATGGGGCTGGCCATCTGCAGATCAATCATAGTGTCGCACGGTGGTGATCTATGGGTGGAAAAAAACGAACACCATGGAGCCACATTCATCTTCACGCTGCCGATTGTGAACAATGACGCTTAGCAGCAGGAATTCGATAGCATCATTAATCCCGAGCCGATGATTTGGGATAGTCGTGGTGGAGCCGGAATAAGTACTGGCTCACTGCCGTAGATCAATATTCGCGGTGAACCAGTCGTTTCTCCTCTGGCCGAAGGCTACCAAGGCCAGTTCAGAACTCTATTTTTTGATAAATTCCAATAGGTCTGCATTGATAATGTCCGCTTGAACGGTCGCCATGCCATGCGGAAATCCCTTGTAGATTTTGAGTTCCGCATTTTGCAGCAATTTGGCTGAAAGAGGAGCGGAGTCGGCGATCGGGACCACCTGGTCGTCGTCGCCATGCATAACCAACGTCGGAACGGAAATCGACTTCAAGTCTTCCGTAAAATCCGTTTCCGAGAACGCTTTGATACCAAGATAATGAGCATTTGCGGCACCTGCCATGCCCTGACGCCACCAATTCTGAATAAGCGGTTCCGAGATCTTGGCCCCTTGTCGATTGAAGCCATAGAATGGTCCGCTTGCCAGATCTCTGTAGAACTCCGAGCGATTTGCAGCCAAAGCACTTCTAAAGCCATCGAACACTTCGATTGGCAGGCCGCCTGGATTGGACGGCGTTTTTACCATGATCGGCGGAACGGCACCGATCAGTACAAGCTTCGAAACGCGTCCTTTTCCATACTTCGCCGTATAACGGGCCGCTTCTCCGCCGCCAGTCGAGTGGCCGACATGGATGGCATTATGAACTCCCAGATGTTCGATGACTGAAAACACGTCAGCGGCGTAATGATCCATGTCGTGCCCATCGCTGACTTGGGCAGAACGCCCGTGACCTCTGCGGTCGTGCGCTATCACGCGGAAGCCTTTGCCCAGAAAGAAAAGCATCTGGTTGTCCCAGTCATCTCCGCTCAACGGCCAGCCATGATGAAACACGATGGGTTGCGCATCCTTGGGACCCCAATCCTTATAGAAGATAGCCACGCCGTCCTTTGTAACGACATGACCATTGCCGGAACGAGTTTTCAGGGAATTGCTGGCCGACTGGGCGGGCGCCGAACCCAGTGTGGTGCCGGCAGCCGCAAGGGCGATGGTGCCGGACATGATTGAACGACGGGTGGCCGTCATTGATAGCTGTGTCATCTCACACTCCTAAAGGTAAATTGAAGCGACGATTGATTTCATGAACTGACAGTTCACGTCAAAACGCTAACAGAGTTAGTTGGAGAGAGGACCTATCCTCATGATCAGCTGCTCCTCTCCCTTGGAAGCAGCATGCAGCCAGTATCAATGGATAGCTGCCAAGGTAATGGTCGCTCAAAAGGGCATCGGAGTAGGGGGAACTCGCAAGCCAAAATCCTGGTTTTAGGCTGGGAGAACATCGACGCTTGTATCGCTTCCTTAGACCTAAGAACAAATAGCAAGCGCAGCAGGCCCGTCTCATGATTGTCCAAATTACCGCAAACTAAGGAAATGCCGGACGTCTGGAGGGTCGGTTTATGGATGAGCAGGTACCAAAAAAATGGTTGGAATGGACGAGTTTGTTGCTGGGACTAGCGATCACCTATTGCGTGTTTGCATATACTGAGCGGCCCTTCATCGCCTGGAACGCGGGTGCAGTGGGCACGGTAGTTGTATGTTGCTCCGTCGTGGCGATATGCCACTATCGAACCTTTGCCGAGTGGATCAACTTTGTTCTCGGCTGCTGGATAGTGGTCACGCCTTATGCACTCGCCTTCGAAACGCAGTTTACAGTTACTTTAGTACACGTAGTTCTTGGCAGCTGCATCTCTGTAAATGCTGCAGCACAATTGATCTGTGAAAAAAGAACGAGACGCCGGTGCGGCGGTTCCAGCAGCCGCGTAAAATTTGATTGATATTCGCTTTCGCCCATTTGACTTAAATTTCTTTTGGGCAAAGGCGCTTCAGCAAAATTTTCTCGGATGGCACGGGATGTCAGATTACCGAGAGGTGAATAGTCCCTAGATTTGTAGACGGCTTCATTTAGGACCCGTTTTTAGTGCGCGACAAGCCCGCGCTTTATTTCAAAGCTCAATACCACCAATCTATACTTCAGTATCGTCAAGGTTAGACCTTCAATACGCGATTGGACACCTCCGAATAATTGTCTCCCGCAACCTCTTCCGTTCATGATCGACCCGCATTCAATCATCCTCGTTGGAGCACGCGGCATTGTCATTCTTCGATGGTCGAATAGCTCTGTGCCCGATCAATTAACGGTGGGCGCTTGTGAGAAGCGGCCGCACCGTCGTTCTGCCCTCACCAACGATAGGAGATCAGGAGTGCACCTTGGATAGGCACGCTCGTCAAACGGGCGCAACGGAGACATCTTATGAAACACGAGACAAGCACAAGCAAATCTGGGCCCGAAGAACTGGTACCATCGCGATATGCGGTACGTATCGGCGATATCGATGTACTGGTGGTCAGCGATGGTGTTCTTCCGCTTCCTACCGAAATGCTGGGGTACAATGCCGACGCTGCTTCACGGGCCGAATGGTTGGACGATATGTTCCTGCCCAAGGATGCGTTCGACTGGTCTTTGAATGTAGTGGTGGTGCGTAGCGGCAACCAGACTATTCTCGTCGATGCGGGACTGGGGCTCGACCCCGATCTTAACTTGCCCCGGGCAGGGCAGTTGGTGAAACGGTTGGACGCAGCCGGTATTGATCTGGCTTCGGTAACCGATGTCGTGATTACCCATATGCACATGGATCATATCGGTGGCCTTCTTGTTGACGGTGTGAAAGAGAAGCTACGCTCCGATCTACGCATACATGTGGCGGCTGCTGAGGTGGAATTCTGGCAGTCGCCCGACTTTACCCACGTACATATGCCGGAAGGCTTTCCAGAAGCGCTTAGAGCAACGGCAAAACGTTTTGCTGAAGTATATCGCAATAATCTGCGAACATTTGACGAGCAGTTCGAGATAGCGCCGGGTGTCGTCGCCTATCGCACCGGCGGACATACGCCGGGACATAGTATCGTTCGGCTGGCATCAGGCGAAGATCGGCTGACATTCGCCGGTGATGCGATTTTCGCAGTGGGATTTGATCATCCTGATTGGTACAACGGTTTCGAACATGATCCGGAAGAGGCCGCCCGCGTTCGTGCACGGCTCTTAAAGGAATTGGCGGAAACTGGCGAGCAGCTCGTGGCTACCCATCTTCCCTTTCCATCCGTTGGTCGGGTGGCGCTTGAAGGTAACGCCTATCGCTGGGTTCCCGTATTCTGGGACTACTAACAGGGTAAATACCGGACACACTCCTGTTGGTGTGTCCGGTATTAAAGTACCAGAGGAACGCGATCGGGCGGAAGATGTCTTTCAAGAATGCTTCAACTGAACACATACAGACTGCTCACGGGCCTAATATCTAAAAGGGTTATTATCGTTTTCAGCGATGTAGCAGGATAAATGCCGGAAAACTGTTCTGCCCCAGATAATTTCGCACTGGGGCCGAGCAGATCGCTGCGCAGAAACCACGCAGCGATCTGCTATGAGGGCGACAACGCAGGGAGGGGATGCGTTTTTCCGACAGATATTGCCAGGTCGTCGCCCCGGTGGTGATGGCCGCTGTTGTTTGAACGCTAAGGAAAAGCGCCGGCTTCACTTATAAATTTGGCTGATGAGAACATTCCAGTCAGAACTGGACTTTCAACCGTGCTGCACAGGCGGCAGGTACATGCAGACTTGTGCAAGATGAGCAGGCTTGAGGACAAAGCCTCTTTTCCTTATTTTCATCCGGTTTCGCGCTGCCGGCAATCGTTTCATTCTGGCTGGGCGGATTTACACGCACCGATGGTACAAAGGGTCCCATAACTTAACCTCCCGTCAGGTTGATGGATGGCAATTATGAGTGTTCAGCAGGCCATGTTTCTACCGTTTTGACGAAGTGAAACGTTTAGATCATTGTTCAGGAAACCCTATCCCAAGGATGGGGTGGCGGCGTTCCCTTCCCGGCAACTTTTCATCCCAGGTCATGAACATAAGAACTTCGAGCCAGTAATGGTTGGAAGAAATCGATGACTGTCCCTTCTGCTGTATCGGGAAACCAAACGGTGCGAAGAGAGAAGAGCCTGTACGCGAGTATGGACCTGCTACGTCCTGCATCCAATCGATCTTTCTACCTCTTGCTCCTAGCATAGCACATGCACCGGCAGGTAAGCCGGGCGTAACGAGCAGGGAGAATTCGATGGTGCAGCTGAAACCCGATCAAAGTGCGTTTAAATCTCGAGGCTCCAATTCAAATGTAATCGTATCGCCTGATCTCCTTGAAAGAGCAGGCGTTGCGCACGAATTGGGTAACCTCATTCAAATTGCCTCTTCGGCGCTTAACACAATCGCCCGAAAAGCCGAGACGGATGGGCACCCTGTGCACGGCGCTGCGATAGATGGCGCCAGAGTATCGCTGGATCGCGCGGGCGTGCTCGTGAGAAACGCCATTCGCCAGGCGGGCCGTATCGAAACCACAGTTGAACCAATAGACGTTAAACGCTCACTCGCCGAAATTGGAGACCTCATTCGGGATAACTGGGCACCGGGACACAGGGTTGATATTCGGTTCAGTGAGCGTTTGCCAGCAGTCAGATGCTTATGCCTGGAACTTCAAAGTGCTATCCTGAATCTTGCGCTGAATGCTCGGGATTCCATGCCTGAAGGCGGCGAAATCATAATTGAAGCGAATGCAGTGCTGCAACGCAATATGCAGCAGATCGTGGAGTTGCGGGTCTCGGACAGTGGCATCGGAATGTCACCCGATACGATCAGGCGCGCATTTGATCCGTTTTTTACGACCAAAGTGTCGGGATTGGGTGGCGTTGGACTTGCACTGGTTAAACGCTTCGCTGAAGACGTAGGTGGCAGCGTGAAGCTTTTCAGTGAGGCAGGCGCCGGAACCACAGTTTTACTGAGGCTGCCCGGAGCTAAATAGTTTCATATAATAATACTCACTTATACGAATAAGTTGTCGAAATTGAGGATCGGCACAGCCGATCCTCCAGTCGGGGAAGCAGTTTCTACTATTTTATTTCCCCCAGAGTGTTCGTCCTCCTTCCTTGATAGGCTGTGGTGTTACAGGTGATTTCTGCCGAAGTAGTATTATCTGACCTATATTCGCTCGCTTGGAGGAGTTTTTACTCCGGATTTCGGTTTTTGTTGATGGGTATTGCCAATTCGACCCGATATGGTCACTCTGGGCTTGGGCACTACCTCCTACTAGAAGAAGTGCAGCAGCAATTTGGATAGTCGCTTTCATATTTGTTCTCCAGTGTCAGACTTACGCGACATGGCGCAACATGAAAGGTAATGGTCTCCTCTTCCTCGAACGATCATACCGTTGGACGGATATCCCTATCGGGAGGGCTAGCGGGGGACAGTAGTGAGCCCAGGAAAAAGCAGCTTCTCGCACTGGTTATGCAACGAAAATGGCAATATCCACGAGTGAACGGCGCTAGGGAGCAGTACCCAGTAATCAGCGCAGGAATAAAGGGCAGGGTCGTCGTGGCCCCTTTTGTCCATGGGGGAATGTTACCCCTCAGATCAGCCTGTGAGCTGCTAAATGACAAGGTCTTTACGCCGTATACAGAATAAGCGGTGCAGTAATGAAGATATATATGTTTCCATAGCATGCCATCTGGCGGCGTTGGGATTAGACTCCACGGCGATGAATGCTGAGAAGGCTGCAGCAAATGACGCTTACTTCAACATTGAATGTATCAGATCATAATCAGGCAACCGAAGCTGCACGGACTGTGGAGCGCGTGGTAGGAAATGCTTGGGCAACCGACAGCGCCGGCAAAATAATCTACCTGACAGAATCCATGCTTTCATTGGTCGGATTTTCACTGGACCAGTTCAACGAACCGGCTGGCACTGGCACGCGTGGCTGGTCAAAACTCATTCATCCAGATGATTATGCTTATTTTGCCGCAACTCGGCTTCGCAGCTTGGCGACAGGCGAACCATATGCCATTGAGCATCGTATCTTGAGTTCCAGCGGTGCTTATCGGTGGTGCCGCAGCGTTGGCGAGCCGTTGCGCGATAATGAGGCTGGAATTGTTAGTTGGTATGGAACTGTTATAGATGCTTATGTGCCGTCGATCACAGGTGAGCGTTTCGCAAATGCGGCGAACGCTGCTTTAGATGGGGTCACGCAATCCGATCCTGCACAACGGCTCGATATCATCCATCCGGAAGACCAGCTTTCAATCTCGCATGCAACTGCACGGGCATTCTGGACAGGCGTACCACAAATTACCAGGCACCGGAGCCGCCAATCCGACGGTAGTTATCGTTGGATCGAAACCCGGTCCGAACCTGGCTATAGCGTTAGTGTCGAAATTGGCGATCTCGTCACCGAGAGAGATTCTGTTCCCCGGGCCGTCGCCGACACATCCGCCAATGATGAGGCAGAGCCGATGCGTTCTGCTAGGGTGGTCGAGAGTATTTTTGGAAACGGCTGGGCATTCGATGCAAAGGGACGGTGGATATTTCTCCATCCGTTTGCGCAAAGTTCGCTTGGCGTGAGCCTGGATTATCTTAACGAGGCTGTAGACGAAGGGCACACGGCCTGGAAACGTTTGTTACACCCGGATGATTACCGAGGCGTTGCGAAGCGTTGGCTTCATTGTCTTGCAACTGGAGAAGACTTTAATGTCGAGTTCCGGTTTCGACGAGCAAGTGACGTATATGTCTGGGCGCGTACCGCCGCCCGGGCGGTGCGCGATCGTAGTGGTCGCATCGCCGGCTGGTATGGGATTGCGTTAGACAACGATGTTTATAAAAAGACGGTCACAGCGCTACGCGAACGCGAGAATAGCCTGCAGCAATTGGTCGACACGGTGCCTGCACTGGTCTGGAGTACTTCGGCCACAGGATCGCCAACTTATGTAAACAAGCGGTTCATCGAGGTAACAGGGGCGACGCTGGAAGATATCACAGCGCCCGACAAATCCTTGAATCTCAGCGTGGTTCACCCCGACGACGTTCAGAAAGCGCGTGACACCATGAACCATTCATTGGCGACGCACGAGCCATATCTCCAGAGATACCGGCAAATACGAGCAGACGGCACCTATCGGTGGACTGAAACCCGGGCCGAACCTTTGCGCGACGAGACGGGCGCGGTCCTCCAGTGGTACGGTGTCTGCGTTGATATCGATGATCTGGTGAGTGCGCAGAAATCGCTGTCCGAGCGCGAACGCGAACTTTCCATGCTGGTCGATACGGTGCCAAGCTTCATCTGGCGCCTTAACGCAGAAGGTGAGCCCGACTATTTTAACAAGCGATTGATTGATTTTTGCGGGGTAAGCATTGATGACCTGGGCGGGGAGCAGACGAAGCGGCGAGCCGCGATCATCGAGAAAATCATTCACCCTGATGACCTCGAAGGAGTTTCGCAAGCTCTGAGCCATAGTATTAATACGGGCGAGCGCTTCTCAATGAGATATCGCGTTCGCCGGGCTGATGGCGTCTATCGTTGGGTTTCCGGTCAAGCTGACCCATTGTGGGATAACGACGGACGGATTGTGCAATGGTATGGCTTGTCGACAGACATTGATGATCAGGTCAATGCGGAAGATGCATTGAAGCAAAGCGAGCGTCGTTACAGAGATTTGTTTCAATACATGCCGATAGGGCTCGCTCAAATCGACGCGAAAAAACTTGCTGCCCTTTTCAAGGAGTTACGTTCTCAAGGTGTTGGAGAACTGCGGGACTATATCGACGAGCACCCGGATTTTCTTATGCTCGCTATCGAGGCTTTGGAAGTTGAGGAGGTCAACGACCATATTCTTGGTATGTTCGGCGCAAACAGCCCAACCGAAATGCACGGTTCCGCTAGACGTTATTGGCAACCAGGATTGGACACGATCCGCCGTTCGATTGAAGCGCGCTACCGTGGGGAAGAGGTTTTTCAGGAAGAAACAAAAGTTATGCGCCTGGACGGCAGTGTAATCGATGTCCTTTTCACAACCGCTCGACCAGACGCGGTGGCTGATAAAAGCCTTGTCGGATTTATTGACATAACCCAGAGAAAAAAGGCTGAGGAAGCGTTACAAGAACGGGAGCGCTCCCTTTGGCGGCTTGTCGAGGCCTTGCCAGTGATGATCGACTGCGCCGACGCCAAGGGTGAACCGATCTATAGAAGTGATCGTTTGAGCGAGTTTCTCGGCTTCGGTCTCGATCAGCTTGAAGATGATAGAAAGCTCAAGACAACGCTCGACGCTGGCGTTCACCCTGATGATCTGGCAGGTGTTATGGAGCAATATGCACATTGTCTGGCGACAGGCGAGCCATATGCACGCCGACACCGGTTGCGTCGTTTCGATGGGCTGTATCGATGGGTGGAGACACGGGCAGAGGCGATGCGCGACGGACGCGGTAATATCGTCCAATGGAACGTTATCTGCCTAGACATCGATCGCGAAGTGCGAGCCCAAGAGGAATTGCGCCTGACGCATGAGAAACTCGCTCGGGCAAGCCAGGCTTCAAGTCTTGCGGAGCTCTCTGCCTCGATTGCGCATGAAGTAAATCAGCCTCTGGCCGCAATCGTTGCCAATTCGCACGCTTGCCGACGTTGGCTCATGGCAGAGCCGCCGAATACCGAGAGAGCGCTCAAGACAGTGGAGCGTATCACAAGAGATGCGACTTCTGCTGCAGAAGTCGTCGGTCGCATCCGCGCATTGTTCAAGCAATCTTCAGTTGCGAAAAACAAGATCATGCTGAGCGAGATTATAAGCGAAGTTTGCGGTCTGATGACGGAAGAACTGACGCGATGGCGGATTCGCACAGTCGTCGACGCGGCAGATGGCTTGCCGTTTGTAATGGCCGATAAAATTCAAATTCAGCAGGTAATACTGAATCTCTTTCGCAATGCCGTCGAAGCGATGGAGACTGTTTTGGATCGTCTCTTGACTATCGAAGTGGTTCGGGACGGAGACTTAGTGCGGACAAAAGTCAGCGATAGGGGAGTGGGAATATCGCCCACGGAAAGAATGTTCGAACCATTTATTACAACAAAAGAACAGGGAATGGGCATGGGACTGGCAATCTCCCGGTCTATTGTGGAGGCACATGGCGGTCGGTTGTGGGCAGAAAAAAATGAACCTCAAGGGACATCATTGGTTTTTACCCTTCCAGTCGTCACGAAAGCTGCAGCGGAATGAGCAAGAGTCAACTCGTATTTATCGTAGATGATGACGAGCGCATTCGGGAGGCTCTGGAGGAGCTAATGGAGTCTTATGGCATGCGCACCATGGTATTCGGATCCGCGGCAGATTATGTCAACGCGTCCAAGCCCGATGTTCCTTCCTGCCTCGTGCTGGATGTGAAATTGCCCGATATCAACGGTCTGGAACTGCAAAAGCAAATTTCGACAGGAGACCATCCACCGATCGTATTCATTACGGGGCATGGCGACATTCCCAGTTCCGTTCGCGCCATTAAAGGTGGCGCGGTCGATTTTCTGACCAAGCCTTTCAGCGACGTGAAACTCATGGCGGCGATCTATGCTGCAATAGCGCAGGATTGTGAAACACGTGCCAATCGATCCGAAATTACTGAGTTGAGAAAACGTTATCGCGAGCTCACCATCCGCGAGCGTGAAGTGCTGCCGCTCGTTGTCAGCGGACTCCTCAATAAACAGGCAGCAGCCGAACTCGGCATAAGAGAAGTCACACTGCAGTTACACAGAAGAAATGTCATGCAAAAAATGGCAGCCGCTTCGCTTGCTGATCTTGTACGCATAGCTGAAAAATTGAGGATCCCGATTACCCATGCTCGGCGATCGAAAGGGGACGAATGATGATCAACGACAGACTCGTGATCGCAGTTGTCGATGACGATTCCCGCTTGCTGGAATCCATGGAGGATCTGCTGGAAGCGACTGGCTATACGGCCCGGTGTTACTCGTCAGCAGCTTCTTTGTTGACACGAGGGCTTGCTGGCGTAGATCTGATTATTACCGACGTTGGTATGCCAGATATCGATGGGTTCGAGCTCAGAGAAATCGTGCAGGAAATCCATCCCGATTTACCAGTTTTTCTGATCACAGGTCGTCATGAAATTGCGGATCAGGAACGCGCTCAGGGTGTGACGGGGTTTTTCCGTAAGCCCTTTGATGGGCAAACTCTGCTAACCGCTATCAGCGAAGCACTCACTGTACGCAGAACGGAGGGTTGATATGAGAATCGAACAGTACGCACGGAACCGCAGACCAGGCATGCCTTTGCAACCCGCTATGGAAACCGAGCAGCCGTTGGTCATCATAGTCGATGATGATGAGTCCGTTCGAGAGGCTCTCTCTGATCTGATCTTATCCGCAGGGTTTCGGCCTGTTGCCTTTGGGTCCACGCGTGAGCTGGCAGGCACTGATCTATTGGAAGCACCCGGTTGCTTGATCCTCGATGTGCGCATGCCGGGGACAAGCGGATTGGATTTACAACGTCAGTTGGCACAGAACGGCAATCCCAAACCGATTATCTTCCTGACAGGTCATGGTGATATTCCTATGACTGTAGAAGCGATGAAAGCGGGCGCTGTGGACTTTCTCACGAAACCGGTCCGTGATCAGACACTGCTCGACGCAATAGCTTCGGCAATTGATATGGATGCGCGACGCCGAGCCCAATCGGTCATTGTCAAACGGAATATCGAGCGTCATATGACATTGACGCCGCGTGAACGGGAAGTTTTAAGGGAAGTGGCAAGAGGCCGCCTCAACAAGCAGATCGCTTTCGATCTTGGTATCAGCGAAGTGACAGTGAAACTTCATCGTGGAAACGTCATGCGGAAGATAGAGGCATCTTCAATCGGTGAACTGATCAGGATCTGGGAGACCCTGCCATTGCAAATCCAGCGTTCCTGAAGCCGAACGCCTGCTTTGGTTCAGAGCTCGGAATGTGGTGAAAGTTCATTTACATAGAGCGAGAGCCAAATGTTGACTTCACTCGGCAACCCCGTGCGAAAGATAGCTCGCACTCAAAACGCAGCTAGTTCCTTCGCGCGGCGCTCCACCAGTCGCAGAGAAGACGTACGCGCAAAGGAACCAGGTGTTGGAATGCGTGAACGGCATTAGTTGGATTTTCAATTGCCGCCCAAATTCAACCAGTTTTCCTTCTTCCAGTTCGTCTTTGACTATGCAGCGCATAACAACGGCCGCGGCGATACCATGCCTTGCAGCCGCTTTCAGTGCCTGCCCTGTATCACAGGCAATGGGGCCTGTCGGTGTGAACTCACTTCCATCCGAAAGTCTTATCTTTCTCGAAAAGCCGTTTAATTCATATCGTGCAAAAGGCACGCGGGATGCTTCCTCTGCCGTGCTTGGCGAGCCATGTTTTTTTTGCGAATGGGGGCGAGCTGACCATAATCATTTTGAAATCAACGAGCCGCCGGATCATAAGGTCGCTGCTAACAACTGTGCCAACCCGAAATGCAACATCGTACTCGTCGCGGATAATATCGACGTGTTGATCTGTGAGGCCGATTTCAAGTTGAATTGCAGGATATTGAACTGCGAAGTCAGACAATATCGTTTCAAGGAATAGCGGTGCGAGCTCGCTAAACATACTAAAGCGGACACGACCGGATATCTCCTTCGAGGCGTTTATGTCGTCACCGGCCATATTGAGCTCACGAAGTAACGGAGACAATCGCTCAAAAAGTGAATGGTGGATCGAAGGAAGAGGCGGGTCTGTATCAGTGTTTCAAGCCTTGCCACGCTTCTGGATACCGCTGACGGTGACGTTTTAAGCAGCCGCGCGGCTGCGCTGAACGTGCCAGCTTCTACGGTGCGGACAAATGCGAGAAGACCGGTCGTCTCATTCAACAGTTTTGCGATTCAAGCTCCGGGAGCAAAAGTGAAGTACCCAATCACTGACTAATGAAATGGAAATCAATCCATATTTTACCCTCAGATTAATATGGAGAAAGTATATGGGTCTTCTCAGAAACAAGGTTGCCAACATTACCAGTGGTAATAGCGGAATTGGCAAAGCGGCGGCTAAACTGTTTGTCGAGAACGGGGCACGGGTTGTAATAACGGCGCGACGCCAAGATGTTCTGGATAATACGGTGAGCGAAATAGGGGGGGGACGTCGTTGGCATTTGCGGCGATGTATCCGATTTGGCCCATCATAAACGTGTTGCGGAGGAGGTCTCTCGCCGTTTTGGTGGGTTCGACATCTATTTTGCCAATGCTGGCGTCATCGATTTGAAGCCGTCAGAAGCAATATCGGAAGCTAGCTATGATCGGCATTTTGACGTCAATACGAAAGGCGTATTTTTCGGCGCCCAAACCCTTTTGCCACTTATGCGCCATGGCGGAACAATCATTGTCACCAGTTCTCTGGCTGCAACCAAAGTGCTTCCCGATCATACAGTCTATGCGGGCTCGAAGGCTGCCGTGGTAGCTTTCGTGAAGAACTGGGCGCTAGAGCTCAAAAACCGGAGAATACGAGCGAACGTTAGGCCCAACGGATACTGAAATCCTTGGGAAACTGGGCATACCGGATGCTGAGCGTGGCCCGTTCCTCAATAAGATAGCTGAAACGATTCCAGCAGGAAGAATGGGAACCAGCGAGGAATTGGCGGAAGCCGCTCTCTACCTGGCTTCAGATGCAAGCGCTTTCATCAACGGCATCGATCTTCATGTCGACGGTGGAATGGGGTTGATCTAAAAGGCACTCGCCTGCTGGATGTTGGCTCGACTGCTAAAGATTGCTGTCGAGCACATCGATGCAAATCTGCAATCTTTGAGTAATTCGCGGCTGCACCTATACTTTGGTCCTAATTAGGCATGTATCGAGCATAGGACGCTTCACCCCATCCGCCGATAGACCGTGTTTTACGCCCCGGGTTACCCTTGACGTGTGGCTGGCAATTCGCGTCAGCGCTGAAATCACGGTTCCAGTGAGCGATCTGGATGAATAATTCTTACTCTTTAAGCAGGAGATAAACTAATGACCAAGCATATCCTCATCGTAGGCGCTGGTTTTGCTGGCGTTATGGCGGCTTTGGCCGCGTCTCGTCTGAGGCACGAAAAGGGTGTGTCAGCGGAGAGCTTGAAAATTTCGGTCGTGTCGCCGGACCCGGAACTCGTCATCCGTCCTCGACTTTATGAACCTCATCCAGAGAAAATGACCGCTCCCCTAGGCGCATTATTCGAAGCTACTGAGATAGAATTTGTTACAGGTACGGTAGAAGGAATTGATACGGCCAACAACCGTGTTACGGTCCTTGACGATCACGGTCAAAGTTCCTCACTATCTTATGACAGGCTTGTGCTTGCCTCTGGCAGTCGCGGTTTTCAACCACCAATTCCTGGTCTCTCCGAATATGGCTTTTCGTCCAACCATCTGGATGAAGCGATAATACTAGATCGCCATTTGCACAGTCTCGCTGCGCAGCCAGCAAGTCCCGCGCGAGATACCGTAGTGGTTGGGGGTGCCGGTTTTACAGGTTTGGAAGTTGCGACCGAGCTTACGGCACGACTTCAGAGCATTTTGGGGCCGGTTGCTCAACCTCGCATCATCATCGTTGACAGGAACCCTCACGTCGCGCCTGCGATGGGAGAACATCCACGGCCCTATATTGAAAGTCGTCTTGAGGGGCTTGGTATCGAAACGAGGCTCAACACGGGGATCGCGCAACTCGACAGTACGTCCGTGACGCTCGATAGCGGCGAGCGGATACAGACCTCAACCGTTATTTGGTCTGGCGGAATGCGCGCTTCTCCACTTACATCTCAGTTTGATGTGGAGAAGGATTCCTTGGGTCGCATCATTGTCGATCCCGATTTACGTGTGCCTGCCCATTCTTATATTTTTGCAACCGGCGATACGGCAAAGGCAGCCACCGACGATAAGGGCAATTTCTCGCTGATGTCATGTCAGCATGCTCGTCGCCTTGGTGCGTTTGCAGGACATAACGCAGCAGCCGAACTGTTGGGCGAAGCCACCCTTAGCTATGATCAACCAGCCTATGTCGTCTGCCTTGATCTGGGCCCCGATGCGGCAATCTTTACTCGTGGTTGGGATGGCAAGGTCGAACTTACGGGCGCGGAGGCAAAAAAGGTGAAACAGGAGATAAACACCGTCTGGATTTATCCGCCGGCACCTGAACGAACCGCCGCGTATGAAAATGTTCAGACAGCGCGGGCCGTTGATTTCTAGAACTATCGCAGCGTTGACTCCGCACATAGTCCTTCATTTCCGGCGCATTGCTACGCCCGCCTCCAAAACTGAAGCGGGCCATAGCATTGAGAACTGCTCATTGCGGATTAGGACATAGCGTAAATTTACATAATAGCGATGCCGAAGATGATGTCTTGGACGAAAAAGCAAATCGTTGGACTGGTGTTTTGTCTCAGCGCGATTGCAACCGCTGCAGGAGGTTGGGCGTGGGCGCGCTCGAGCGAGCGGACGACGACGGACAATGCTTATGTTCGCGGTAATACGACTGCAATCGCATCGAAGGTAACCGGATATGTCACCGTGGTTGATATAGCCGACAACCAGACAGTACGAGCAAATGATGTTCTGTTCAGAATTGATGACAGGGATTTCCGCGCACGTCTGGCGCAGGCTGAAGCAAATGTGCAGGCGGCACAAGCACATATCGACAATGTGGAGGCGGAGATCCAGCTGCAGCATATTCTGGTCAAGCAGGCGACGGCACAGAAACGGGCAGCAGAGGCAGATCTTGCTCTCGCGGTCAAAGCATCTCAGCGACAGCGTGAACTTGTTCGCACAAATTCGGTCAGCAGAGCTCAGGTCGATGAAAGCGACGCTGCGAGGTCAAAAGCAGAGGCTGGCTTATTCGGCGCAGAGGCCGCGCTGGAGGCACAAGAAACACGTATCAAGGTTCTCACCACACAAAAGGAAGCTGCCCTGGCTGCTGTGCTTCAAGCCAGGGCTGCGCGTGACCTGGCCCGAATTGATCTCGACAATACAGTCGTCCGTGCTCCCTTTGACGGTGTTATTGGTAACCGTCAGGTTCGCGTCGGACGCCTGGTATCCCCCGGGGCTTCCTTGATCGATCTGGTGCCAATTAAGGACGTTTGGATTGTCGCAAATTTCAAGGAGACACAGATTGAGAATATTCAACCCGGCCAGTCGGCCCAGGTAACGGTCGACGCCTATCCAGGAACAATTATCGAGGGAAAAGTTGACAGTTTTGCACCGGGTAGCGGATCGGCCTTCAGTCTCCTGCCCGCTGATAACGCTACCGGCAATTTCGTCCGTGTCGTGCAACGTGTTCCAGTCAAGATCAAACTTGTTCAGAACCCAATTCCCGGCCGCCTGGTTCCCGGACTTTCTGCCCGGGTTCAGATCATTCTGGGGGGCGAGAGCTGATGATCTCTCCCCCAAACGTCTCGAGCCAGACCAGGCAGAATACAGGATGCCTCCTCCTCGCTGGCATTGTGATTGCCACTTTGACTGAGGCGATTGCGGGTACCGCTTTGACGCTTGGCAAAGGTGACATAATTGGTGACGTATACGCTACTCCCGACGAATTCGCCTGGCTCGACATCGGATATACGACACTGAAGATGATCGCGCTCCTTACGGCATCCTGGATTGCGACGACCGTTAATTTGCGGATTATCGTTGTTGCGGCGACTGTGATGATAACATTGGCAAGTGCGGTCACTGCCTTGACGACCCGACTGGATTTGCTGATTGTTCTGCGCGCATTTCAGGGGTTTTCGGGAGGTCTCCTACTGGTAATCGGGCAAACCGTTATCTTTCGAGACTTTTCGCCTTCTCGCCAACCTGTTCTACAAGCCTTGTTTGCAACAGGGACTGTGGTTGCACCGGCGACCATCGTACCGGCACTGCAAGGATGGCTATTGGATAGCTATTCTTGGACGTGGATTTTTCTCTCAGTGGTTCCTATCGGATTGCTGGCAGCCGGGCTTGTGCTCCTATCAGAAGAAACCAGCGATACCCATATTCCCTATCGGCGCTTTGACTGGAGTGGCCTTCTGCTGGCATCAATCACGCTTTTCTGTCTCGTCTATGTGCTCAGCCAGGGCGACCGCTGGAACTGGTTCGATGAACGTCGCATCCGGTGGCTGACCGGAATAGGTGTAGTGACGCTTTGCCTGTTTGTCGGTCAACAAGCGAGCCGGCCTGAGGATGAGGGACTGCTCGAGCTCAGTGTTTTCAGGTCCGCCGATTTCACGTTCGCATTCATAGTAAGTTTTGTAGCTGGTGCGGCATTGTTTGGAAGCACTTATTTGATTCCGAGTTTCGCAATCTCGGTCCTGGCTTTCACGCCAACGGATACCGGTGTTCTTTTGCTCGCCAGTAGCATTTTTTTTGTATTTTCGCTTTTCTTGTCTGCCCTCATAATCCAGTGCCTGGGCGTCTCTCCAATTGCCACCGTACCCTTCGGGATCATCATGATCATGATTGCTATGTGGCTCCTGTCAGGGGCCGCGGGCGACAGCGGAATGGACGACATGATGAACGCCGTTCTCCTGCGGGGCATGAGCCTCGGCTTTCTATTTCTGTCCCTTACCTTGATAGCGTTCAGTGAGGTCGGTACACGGAGTCTCCCTGCCGCGATCGGCATCTTCAATACTGGACGCCAGTTTGGTGGTCTTATTGGTATAGCTTGTCTCCAGTCTCTACTGACGCGAAATACAGCAGGCAGTTTGACTGTGCTCGGTAGCCATATGATGGCTGGAGATCCTGCTGTGAGCGAACGATTAGGGACAAGTGCGGCAGTTCTCGAAGCCCAGGGGATGACTGCCGTGGGTGCCGATCAAGCGTCGAGGATTTTATTGGACAGGGTTGTTGCTAGCCAGTCTACGGTAATCGCTTTCGATACAGCGTTCCTCACAATTGCACTGCTTTTCGTCGTTGCTGTGCCAATTCTGGCCGTTGCTAAGATGCTCTTGACGGCAATATCAACAAAAGTAGTTAATCGGCGGGTTCCACTAAACCAAAAATAATCCGTTTATCTCGGCTGACCAAGCGCTTTGCGCGGAAATTGAGAGACCTGGACAAGGCGATTTCAATGCGGTGAGGAACTGTAGTTTATTGGCAAAGGCGCAAGTTCTTGACAGTCACTCAAACAGATCGGCGGACGTGTATGTCTGCTTTTCAATTCTGTTCGGAAACACCGGTCATTCCGCTAACGGCCCCATTTCAGTCGTTAGAATCCGATAACTTGACTGGCAATCAATGCACTTCAGAAAATCACAGAGAATGGCCTCAAGCCTCCAACTACGTGTGGCTTAAAATCACTTGCCTGTGATCATTGCAAAATAGCATCCGTTATTTAATCGCATCTACTTTCTGGTAACGTTACACTGCCTGGCGTAGACCTATCAGCTTGGCAGCGCCATTTTTTCTGAGCTATCATAGTGAAGCAGAAGCTCTAAATTCTGCCAGCGTCGACAATACGTTGAAGGAAAGCAGCAGTGCGTTCTCCTCTCGGGTTTCCGAAAATCTGTTCCGGCGTACCTTCTTCATAAACGCGGCCTTCTGCGAGAAAGCAAATCTTGCTGGAAACCTCCCGAGCAAATCCCATCTCGTGGGTTGCAAGCAGCATTGTCATACCGTCAGCGGCAAGGTCTCGAACAATATTGAGCACTTCTGAGACTAGCTCTGGGTCGAGTGCAGAGGTAATTTCATCCAGTAACAGGATCATCGGGCTCATTGCGAGTGCGCGAATGATAGCGACACGCTGCTGTTGCCCGCCGGAAAGACGATCCGGATAAGCATCTGCCTTGTGCGCCAGTCCGATCCGTTCAAGCAACGGCAGGGCAATTGCTGTTGCGTCCGCTTTGCTTTGGCCCAGCACTTTACAAGGAGCCAGAATGATATTTTCCAGCACCGTCATATGCGGAAACAGATTATAGCTTTGAAAGACGATACCGACGTCACGACGCAGGGCATTTACATCGACACCCGGCCCGGTGATACGATCATCGTGAATGCGAATTTCGCCTGTGTCGATAGTTTCCAGACCATTCATGCATCGCAGCAGTGTCGATTTCCCGCAGCCGGAAGCTCCGATAAGGCAAACAACCTGGTGTTCCTCGACCTCCAGGTTCAACTCGTCGAAAACCTTGAAATCACCATAACTCTTGGAAATATTCTTTACTTCTATGATAGCCATTGCAGAAAACCTTATGCGGCGCGCGTCCGGCGCTGATCCCGCTCCAGAATCCGATCAACAAAGCGCGCTTGCGGATGGTGATCAGGATGAAAATGAAAGCCACGACAGAGACCGGTGACAGGTTGAAGTGGTTGCTTGAGAGGATTTTTGCCTGGTTGAAGGCATCAACAGAACCGATGATGTTGACGAGTGCGGTGTCCTTCTGCAACCCGATGAAATCATTGAGCAAAGGCGGCACAATGCGCCGAAATGCCTGCGGGATGATGACATAACGCATGGTCTGGATATAGGAGAGGCCCAAGGATCGTGCTGCCGCAACCTGGCTCCAGTGAATACCCTCAATGCCCGAGCGATAGACTTCAGCCACATAAGCACCATAGGTCAAAGTCAGTGCGAGGATGGCGTAAGTTTCCACCGATAGGCCGCTTAGGATAGGCAGTCCACTCAACGGGAGTCCAAATCCAACCAGATATATAGTTATGATAGCGGGCATTCCGCGAAAGACATCCGTATAAAGAATGGCGAGTGCCCTGATGGGGGCGCCGGTTTTGCCCGGAACAAGCCGTGCTATGGCAACAACCAGACCCCATACCAGAACGCATATTTCGGCAATCAGGAAGATGTAAATGTTGACCCAGAATGCCTTGAGTATCAGGGGAAATGATTGCCAAACAAGCGAGGGCGACAAAAATGTCTTGCTTACGGCAAGGTCATTGGTCAGCAGAAACTGTGCAAGTGCAACGATAATCACTGCGAATACACTAAATCCGATTGTGTACTGCGCGTAATCCAGCGCTTTGGCGGTTGCAACGCGCGCCTCTATAAGCTGGTCAGCTTCGAGCGCTCTTCTTGCATCCTGCGTTCTCAATATGGTTTGCAGGGCCGGCCAGCAAAGCAACAATATGCAAATGACCGCAATGCCCAGTATGGCACCGGCCAATACCGGCTGCACATCAAGCAAGATGGAGTCCTGATAGGCTTGCCGGGATGTGAGCCACAGCCCGCTTGCAACCAGAAAGAAACATATTACCGCCGTCGCTGTCCAGCCGCGAACGTCCTTTGGCGCAGCAGCTGCGCCAAAGGATCGTTTGCTGTTTTGAGAGGATAGGGCGGGTTTACCTGAAGAAATCATCGTCATTCCACTCCCTCCAACGGTTATGGCTGAAGGTAAGGTATTGTGGTTGGATCAGCGCCCCAGATGCCGGACAGATAAGTCGATGCCATTTTCTTCAGCGTGCCGTCGGCGCGCATGTCATCAATCACCTTGTTGATGGCTTGCTCGTTGGGTGAGTTTTTCGGCAGGATTGCGCCGTAGGATTCACCCGTTTCATATTGTCCGGCAATTTCCAGCGCGCCGTTCGACTTGGCTGCCTGCGCCATCAGAATTGCGGTGTCGGTAACGGCAGCATCGATTTGTCCGGCCATAAGTGCTGCAAACATCGCAGGGTTCTCGGAATAAACGCGAATGTCTGCTGGCTTTATGCGATCAGTGACGAAGCTTGCGCCGGTCGTCCCTTGCAGAACGCCAATACGGAACGTCTTCATTGCAGCGGCGTCAACTTTCTTCCCGGTTTTCACCAAAATGCCGATGTCGGAGGAAAAGTAAGGCGAGGAGAAGTCGATGACTTTCTTGCGCTCATCGGTGATCGATAGCGTTGCCATACCCAGATCTTTCTTCTGGTTATTGTTGGCAATCATCGCCGGAACCGACGAGACGACGAGCTTAACTTCGTCAAAGCCCGCGCGGTGAGCGATATTCGCGGCAAGGCAATATTCAAAGCCATCAACGATCTGATCTGGTGTATCACCATTCAACCAACCGGGATTGGGAAGGGCGATCTCCGCTGTAATTACACCTGGATTTGCGGGTGTGATTGAGACATCACCTTTCTCTCCAGACAATATGCATTTTGAAATGTCATTGGCAGCTGCCAGGCCAGCGGAGGAAATCAGAATTCCGCACGCAATGAGCAACGCCCCAGAAAATCCTCTGGTGGTATTCATGCCGTTCCCCTTTTTGATAGTTCGATTGGCTCGGTGTCATAATCGAATGTGGATACGATCCGAACGTCAGGAGATTAGCAGCAGCTTCAGAGAAAGTTTGTCTCGCGCGGGACTGAAAGTTTTTCGATTTGGCCAATTTGAGGCAATTTAGAACGATACTACTTGAATTTGGCTATATGGCCGTCACAATCGGCGAAGAGGTGGAGGAGTCGTGATCCACCGGGAGACACAATGAAGCGCAGTCAAGATTATCCTCTTACAATCCGACCAGTGGTGACACTGTCTGACGAATATCCGGCTGGCTATGTTGATCCATTTCATTCCCATGAACGGGCACAATTGAGTTTCTCAATTTCCGGCGTGCTGTGCATTACGACGGAAGATGCGAGCTATATTCTGCCTCCCAATCGCGCCATCTGGATTCCGCCAGGCGTTCGTCACCAAACCAGTTGTAGAGAGAATGTCAGATTTCACGTCGTGTACATTGATCCGACACTCGATAACCTGCCTGAAAAGTGCCGCGTGTTCGAGGTGTCGGACCTCATATGCGCGTTGATCGGAGAAATCGTGACTTTCAACTTCGCTTATGATGAAGCTGGTCGAGAAGGTCGGATCGTGCGTTTGCTTCTCGATGAAATACCGCGAATGCCGACGATGAATATTCACATACCCATGCCCCGTGACAATCGTATCTTGCGCGTCTGCAACAAGTTGATCGAAAATCCAAGCGATCAGAGCGATATAGACTATTGGGCTTCTATCGCCAACATGGGACGACGAACCTTCACACGTATCTTCAAGAACGAAACTGGGATGGGCATGGCGACATGGCGGCTGCAGGTGAGGCTGATGCATGCTGTTTCATTGTTGCATGCGGGTCATTCCATCACGTCTGTCGCCTTTGGCACCGGTTATGAAAGCGTGTCGGCTTTCACGTCAGTTTTTCATCGTTCCTTTGGTTTTCCACCAAGCCACTATCGTGCTGCGCAGAATTTGTCGCGACGCTCGATAACGGCCTGAATGAGAGAATAAAAGACCCGGCAGGAAAAGCGGCTCAGGCCGAATAATTGCTAGAACTATCCTATCAAGACAAGAGATAGGGACATTCCGGTGTACAAAACTATTCTGGCTGAGCAATCTGGACAGAAGCTCTCCCCAATCGACGAGGAGATTGAGCTCTTTCTAGCGAAGATGCGTGAAAGTTGGGCTAAGCACCCCTCGCTGTCATCGGTATCCACCGAGGAAGCGCGTAAAATCGCGGAAATTGTTCGCGAACCCTTCCGCCTGGGTGGCCCTGACATTGCCGATATACGCGATTTGTCTATTCCGACACGACATGGCGCAATGCGGGCGCGCATCTACAATCCCAGCTTGGGTGAAGAAGCACCGTTGCTGGTTTATCTTCATGGTGGCGGCTTCACACTATTCAGCATCGACACCCATGACCGGCTAATGCGCGAATACGCGGCGGCCGCAAGGATCAAGGTGCTTGGATTGGACTATTATCTCTCGCCGGAACACAAATATCCTGTGGCAATCGATCAGGTGGAAGATACGTTGAGCTGGCTGAAAACAGCAGGCATCGGCATTGCTCTCGATCGGGTGGCGATTGGTGGAGATTCCGCTGGTGGTAACATCAGTATGGCGGTTGCAATTCGCCTGCGGGAAAAAGGTGAAGGTGAATTTCTCAAGGGTATCCTTTTCAACTATGCAGGCTTTTCCACCGAGTGCTCCGATGAGGCAGAAGCGTTGCATGGCGGTCCGGGCTCGGTCATGGATCGCGACGAGATTAACTATTATTATGCGAATTACACGCGCTCTACCGAGGACCTGTCGAGTCCGGAAATCTATTCGCTCAAGGCGCGCGTCCACGATCTTCCTCCTACATTTTTTGTTATTCCTGATCGCGACATCATCGCTGATAACAGCTATGCGATGGTTGCCAAATTGCAGGATGCTGGCGCACAGCCCGACTACAAGATCTACAGGGGAGCAACGCATTCTTTCCTTGAAGCGATGTCCGTGTCAAACCTCGCGCGGGAAGCAATTGCCGATGGCGCACGTTTTGTAGCTGGGGTTCTCAAACGACGAGAGGAAGGAAGTGCACATTGAGTAGTGAAGCAGGGCAGATCTTGTTTACCGCGCAGGATATTCAAGAGCTGGTTGCATTTCGCCATGACTTGCACCGCAATCCAGAGATTTCGGGGGATGAGCACGATACGGCGCAACGCGTTGTCTCCTTTCTTGCGCCTCTGAAGCCTGATCGCATTGTGACTGCACTCGGTCGAACCGGTGTGGCTGTGGTTTTCGAAGGTGGCGAACGAGGGCCGTCGATCCTGTTCCGTTGCGAACTGGATGCTTTACCGTTTGTCGAAACAAGCGGTAAAGCCCATGCTTCGCTGAAATCCGTCAAAGGGTACATGTGCGGCCACGATGGCCATATGGCCACCATGGCTGCTCCTGCGCGCGTTCTTTCGCGGAAGCGGCCGGTAAGGGGAAGGGCAATTTTGCTGTTTCAGCCAGCGGAGGAAACAGGGGCGGGCGCGTGGGCGGTCCTTGAAGATCCGTTGTTTGACGAAGTGCGGCCCGACATGTCAATCTCACTCCATAATATGCCGGGTCACGATTTGGGTTACTGCCTAATAAAATCCGGCCCGGTCAATTGCGCTTCGCGTGGCATGCGAATTCGTTTGACGGGGCGTACAGCACATGCATCGACACCGGAGACCGGCAAATCCCCTATGACTGCGGTTGCGCGTTTGATGCAAAGTCTCTCGGCTTTTTCGGAAAGTGTTCCTGTGGCTGGACAGGAATTAGGTTCGTCGTTCGCGATGATTACCATCACTCATGTATCGCTGGGCGAACAGACTTTTGGGATAGCGCCCGGGGCGGCTGAAATCTGGGCAACTTTACGTACATTGACGGTTAGGCGCATGGAAGCTATGCGAACGGATGTCGAAAACCTAGTACGTAAAATTGTAGATCCGGAAGACCTCGAAGTCGAGATAGACTATCACGATGTCTTTCCCCATTGTGAAAACAGCCCGGAAGCTGTTGAACATCCGATGATTGCGATGAATGACGAGGGCGTGCCTTTTGGTCCGGGTGATTTGCCAATGCGTGGCTCAGAGGACTTTGGAAGGTTCCGTTCTGTCGGTCCGTCGGCGATGTTCTTTCTTGGTGCGGGACACGCGACTAAACCTCTTCATAGCCCTGATTACGACTTTCCAGACGAGCTTATACCGAATGGCGCAACCATATTCCATCGTTTGGCTCGCAACATACTGGGTTAGCCTGATCATATGCAAAGCCGCTGCTCTCAGCCGCTTTGGCCGTTTCAGTGGCGAAGGTTCAGTGAAAGAATAAGATGAGCGGCAAGTTTGATATCTGGTCGGATCAAGACATATGGGATGTGATCGATGCTTATCCCATGGCTAGCATTCTTGGATTTGGTGGGGACTCCGCCATACTTGATATGCCGGTTTTGCTGGAAGATGAGGCATCCGGACAGCCGATTAATTTGTTGGGGCATTTGCCGCGTCGTTCCCTTTTTGCAAGCGGCAACGGTGTTGATTCTCGGGCGATGTTTCTCTTTCGTGGCCCATCGGGTTATATCTCTCCGGCTATGGCCGGCAGGGCAAACTGGGCGCCAACCTGGAATTTTATAACTATCAACGTAGTTGCTGATATTTGCACCGATGATACTCTGACCGATCGAGCGCTAAGGCAGACCGTCGCGCATATGGAGCGGGGCCAACAGGAGCCATGGTCTGTCGATCAGTTGAGTGAGCGCTATGAGAAACTCATGGCTGCTGTTATCGGTTTCAGGGCGCGCATTGTATCGGTTACGGCTCGTTTCAAGCTAGGCCAAGACGAAACAACGGACACCTTCGACCATATTATCAGCAGTCTGACTGATGAGAAACTGAAGTACTGGATGTTGAGGATGCGATAAAGACTAAGCTCGCGCAGAGGCTTCTTAGAAACGGCTCACGTTGCCAAAGGCAACGCGCCGGATCGAGCCTGACACGAGCATTAACGGGTTCCATCTTTCAAAGAAAATAAAGCGTACTTGTAAGGTTAAGTTGCAACAAAGCCGATTTTTTATCTAAAATACTCAGTCTTGTTTTTCCTTTGAATCAAAGCATTCGCAACAGGAAATCGTAAAACCTCATATCCTGTGCTCGGGACACGTTAATGCGAATGCCTCTGCCCAGGGGGTTTTGTTTGTCGATACAAAACACGCTGCCGGGTGCTATGAAAATGCTTTCCTTAGCGCCCGCTCGGGCCAATTCGATATCGCTGACGCCTGCCGGTAAAAGTAGATATTTGTAATACCCCCCAACGCTATCTGCAAAACATTGCCAGCCGGCTTGGTCGATTCTATGCTGGAATGCGTGTGAAGCCGTCTCAATCCTCTGCCAAAGGCGTTTCAAATGCCGGTCGTAATGGCCGTCCGCAATCAATCGGTGAAGCAATCGCTCGATATGGCCCGAACTGTTGACTGTGGTCAGCATCTTCAATTCGGTCAGCGCCGCGATGATATCCTCCCGCGCAACGATAAAACCTGAACGCAAACTTGCTGACAATGTCTTCGAAAATGTCCCGACCGAAATAACGCGATTGACTTGATCAAGAGTGGCCAGGCGATGTGCCGGTAGCGGCAAGTCACAAAATGGATCGTCTTCGACTATCAGGATATCATGGGCACTCGCCGCGGCAAGTACCGCATGGGCGACCGGTAAGGTAATCGAACCGCCCATTGGATTATGCCCCAGCGATTGGGTGAAGAACATCTTTGGTCGCTCTGATTTGAGCTTCTCGTTAAAGTCATTGACGTCCGGTCCTTCGGGTGTGCGGCGTACACCCACCATACGTATCTGCGCCAAGGCAAGTTTAGCAAACAGTGGGTAATAACCGGGATCGTCAACAAGGACTGTATCCCCAGCTGATAGAAGTCCGCGAATGATAAGGTCCAGCGCATGATTGGCGCCAAAACTCAATAATACATTTTCCTCGCCTGCGCGAATGTGCTGGTTTTTCAGTCGATGGGCGATCTTTTGCCTTAACAGCGGAAAACCCAGCGCTGATCCGTAGGCATCGGAATCGGTGGTCAATGACCGGTCATGCATTGTGAGGTGACGTTTGATTTCCGATTGTTCCGTCCATGCTGGCGGCGGTCGTCCGTCTCCCACGCGAATTTGAAAGCTCTGATCAAGCTGAGCGCTGAGAAGAGAAGCGATGTCCACCGCTTCCGCCACATGTTTCGGGCGTTGATTATTTGCCGTATCGGGCTCGAAAACAACGGTAAATCCAGATCCCTTGCGTGCGGCAATGAACCCTCCGGCGACAAGCCGGTCGTAAGCCTCCACAACTGTATTTTTCGACACATTGAATTCGTCCGCCGCTTTGCGAACGGAAAGCAGCCGACATCCATATGGCAAAGCGCCGGAAACTATCTGTTCCTTCAAACGGGCAGTGATTGTTTCAACAAGCGTGACCGCAGAAGTGCTCAAGCCATTTGTAAAGGGCATGCTATCTCCGTGCTGGTACAGTTGGTGACAATAATTAAAAACTGTACCTTTTCATAAGGGTAACAAATTGCCCATAAAACTTTCAAGAGGAACTTCTTCCGGGAGGCAGCATTGGCTGATTTAAACGTGAAAGCATCGCGACAGGACATTAATTCTCGTTTGGAGAATATGCGGAATCTCTCTCCCGCCGCACGATTGGCCAAAGTCGCGGATGCAGTGTCGCTCTCGAATGAGGAGGCGGACGTCTTCTTACATGCTGGCCTGCCGATCGATCTCGCCAATGGGATGATCGAGAATGTCATCGGCGTATTTGAACTGCCGATAGGTATCGCCACAAATTTTACCATAAACGGGCGAGATTATCTTATCCCGATGGCAGTAGAAGAGCCATCGGTTGTCGCGGCTGCGTCCTATATGGCGCGGATAGCGCGCAAATGCGGTGGGTTCCAGACCTCGAGTACTGGCCCACTCATGCGAGCCCAGGTGCAGGTACTGAAGCTGAGCGATCCGTATAGCGCGCGAATCCGGGTGCTGCAGGAGCGTGAGGCGATCATTACGGCGGCCAACGCCAAGGACAAGGTGTTGATTTCGCTCGGTGGGGGTTGCAAAGATATTGAAGTTCATATCTTTGAGGACACGCAAGTCGGCCCTATGGTTGCCGTTCATCTGATTGTGGATGTTCGCGACGCAATGGGTGCGAACACGGTCAATACAATGGCCGAAACCGTGGCACCGCTGATCGAAAAAATAACCGGCGGTGAGGTCCGACTCCGTATTCTTTCCAATTACGCTGATCTACGTCTAGCGCGTGCAATGGTGTCCCTGACGCCGGAAGCATTGAAAACCCCCGAATATGGCGGCGAGAGAATCGCCCGAGGTATTGTTGAGGCTTGTGCCTTTGCCGTTGTCGACCCCTACCGCGCCGCCACCCATAATAAGGGGATAATGAACGGTATTGATCCAATCGTTGTCGCTACCGGAAACGATTGGCGTGCGATTGAAGCTGGAGCTCATGTATGGGCATCGCGCTCGGGCCGGTACACTTCGCTGACGCGATGGGAAATGGATGCAGCGGGGAACCTTATAGGCACACTTGAAATGCCTATGGCGTTGGGCTTGGTAGGGGGCGCCACCAAAACGCATCCCGCCGCTCGCGCGGCGCTAAAAATTCTCGGCGTGCAGACCGCTCAGGAACTTGCCGAAGTCACGGTGGCAGTCGGGTTGGCACAAAATATGGCCGCGCTTCGGGCTTTGGCCACGGAAGGCATCCAGAAGGGGCATATGGCATTGCATGCCCGCAATATTGCAATTGTTGCCGGAGCGATTGGCGAGGAAGTTGACAAGGTCGCAGCCGCTCTCGCCGCTGACCATGATGTCCGTGTGGACCGTGCGAAAGAATTGCTCGAAAGCATGCGCAACGCGTGATGGCGTGGACAGACGAATCCATGCAAATGGTGCGAAGTGCAACGAGCCAGGGACCAATTTGATACGCGCCTGGCTGATATGGAGGCCCCAATGAGTACTGATCGAGAAAACAGCCCTGTTCTTGCTAAGAGGACTGGTCCTTTGTCGGGGGTTATCGTTCTCGATGTAACACGGGTCGTCGCGGGGCCGTTTTGTGCGATGCTCCTGGCGGACATGGGTGCGACCGTTATCAAGATAGAGCATCCCAGCGAACCGGATTATGCTCGGACGTTCCCACCATTTGTATCTTCTGGGGAGGCGCAGCTAAGCGCTTTCTTCTCACAGTACAATCGCAACAAACTCGGTTTGTCGATCAATTTGAAATCCGAAGACGGTAAACGCCTGCTCAAACAATTGGTTGAGCAGGCGGACATATTGATCGAAAACTTCCGTCCCGGCACCATGGACAGGTTGGGGTTAGGATACGACACGCTCGGCGCCATCAACCCCAAGCTCGTTTATACCGCCATTAGCGGCTTCGGCCGGTCGGGTCCCAATTCATCGAAGCCTGCATATGACAATACCGGCCAGGCAGCGGGTGGCTTGTGGTCGATGAATGGCTATCCTGATCGGCCACCCGTACGAGTTGGCACTATCATCGGCGATCTGGCTGCATCGCTTTACGCCGCTATCGGGACAGTAGCAGCTCTGCGAGAAGCTGAAAAGACCGGCAAGGGTCAGGTCGTGGACGTATCGCAACAAGATTCTATCCTGACTCTGACTGAAAATGCAGTGGTTCGCTACACGACTCAAAAAGAAGTGGCCGAGCCTCTGGGTAATGATCATCCATTCGTTAGCCCTTATGGTCAGTTTCCCTGCAAGGACGGTTACGTGTTCTTTGGAGGTTATACAGACAAATTCTGGTCCATCACGTGTGAACTGTTCGGACAACCTGAAAAGGCCAGGGACCCGCAAATCGACACAATGGAGAAGCGGTTCAATCCAAAGATTTCGGAGACAGTCGTCAAGCCGCTCCTCAATGAATGGTTTAGTCGATATACAAAAGCCGAGCTTGAGGCGATGGCGGGAGACAAGGTTCCTCTAAGTGCAATCAAGACCATCGCAGAGGTTGTCGAAGACCCTCATATCGCAGCGCGTGAGATGATTGTTGACATTCCCATGGGGGACCAGCTGGTCAAAATGTTTGGACTGCCAATCAAGCTCTCCGGCATGGATGGTATCCGGTATGAGAAGGCTCCGTCTCCCGGAGAGCATAGCGCCCGTATTCTGACTGAACTTCTGGGCATGTCACCCGAAGAGGTGGCTAGATTGAAAGATCAAGGTGCAATCTGATGGGGACGATCGACTTCACGAAGGACGATCACGTTGCGATCATCCGGATTAACCGGCCCGAAAAACTCAACTCATTGACGCTGTCGATGTATGACGATCTAGGCGCCGCTTTTCAGCGCGCCAATACAGATCCGGAAATTCATTCGGTGGTTCTGTGTGGTGAAGGAACGCGTGCCTTTTGTGCAGGCGCGGATCTCAAGGAATCGATTCCCGCTCTTGCATCTGATCGGTTTGATATTTCGGCCTGGGACCCGGCACATATCAAATATGCGGGGTTTAATAAGCCGATAGTAAGTGCGGTCCAAGGTGTCTGCATGGGGGCTGGTTTCGAACTCATGCTGGCTACGGACATACGGATAGCTTCGCAGGACGCCGTGTTTCAGCTTCCTGAGGTCCAACACGGCTTTGTTCCGGCAGGTGGCACTCTGGTCCGTTTGGTGCGTCAGATCGGATATGCGCATGCAATGGAGATAATGCTAACTGCGGAACGCTTTTCTGCGTTGGATATGCGTGAACGGGGCATCGTCAATCGTATCGAGCCTTCCGATAGGGTAGAGGCAACCGCTATTGATATGGCCCGACGTCTGGCCGGCTTCAGTCCGACTGCGGTACAGGCCATAAAGGAAGCGGCACTAACATTGCCGGATCTTCCTATCGTCGATGCTTTCCGCGAGGAAGCCAGAATTGGACAGCGTACTTTTACCAGTGATGAAGCCAAGAAGAGCTTGGCGGCTTTTGCCGTGCGGGGAAAGGATAGTTGATGTCTGACGTCACGATAGTTGAGGTCGGCCCCCGCGATGGCTTGCAAAATGAAAAGCGTATCGTGTCGACGAAGGAGAAACTGGAGCTTATTTCCTGTCTGCGTGCGACCGGGTTGACGCGGCTGGAAGTTACGGCTTTCGTTTCCCCGCAATGGGTGCCGCAGATGGCGGATCATGAAGCTGTACTGCGCGGGACGCCTCCAGCGGAAGGATTGGTCCGGTCGGTGTTGGCACCAAATGAGCGTGGTGCCCATGCCGCGTTGGAGATAGGTGTCGAGGAACTTGCGGTATTTACGAGCGCGTCGGAGAGCTTTGCCAGAAAGAACATAAACTGCTCAATAGATGAGAGTATCAAGAGGTTTCAACCGGTTGCTGATCTGGCGCGTGACAGAGGCGTGAGGTTGCGTGGATACGTTTCCTGCGCCGTTGATTGTCCCTTTGAAGGCGCGGTTGAGCCGCACGCGGTCGCGGATATCACGGGCAAACTTGCGGATTTGGGATGCACCGAAATTTCTCTGGCGGATACGATTGGGCGAGCTTCGCCAGATAGCGTTCATATGATGCTAACGGTTGTCGGCCAGAAACTTCAACCACAACAACTCGCTTGCCACTTTCACGATACATATGGTCGAGCACTTGAGAACATCGATGTTGCGCTTGAACATGGGATCCGCGTTTTCGACAGCGCTATTGGCGGTCTTGGGGGATGTCCATACGCACCGGGAGCAGCTGGAAATCTAAGCACATTGTTGCTGGTCAATCATCTGGAGAACAAAGGTTATTCGACGGGCCTTGACGTTGAGGCCTTGGAGCGGGCGGAGCAGCTTGCGACGAAAATCCGAACAACTTCGATGTGTGTTTCCGATTAATAACTAGAATAATATGGGAGGAACAGTATGCGCGTTGATAGACTTAAGAAGCTGGCAAATGGTGCGGTCTTCCTGACGGGAATACTCGCGGCATCCAATGTCTTCGCTAAAGATGGGATCAGCGATCAGGTCGTGCGTATCGGGCTCATTGAGGATATGAGTGGTGTCTATGCGGACATTACCGGGATGGGTGTTGTCACCGCTGCAAAAATGGCTGTTGCGGAGTTTGGTGGTTCCGTCTTGGGAATGCCAATCGAGATTGTTTCTGCAGATCACCAGAACAAGGCTGACATTGGTGGTGCGATCGCACGAAAGTGGTTCGACGAAGACGGGGTTGATGCAATTCTCGATGTCGCGTCATCGTCACCGGCGCTTGCTGCTTTGGAAGTCGCGAAGCAGAAGGGAAAGCTTATTGTTCTGAGTTCTCCCGGTTCGTTGCGCATCACGAATGATGCATGCGGTCCTTACGTTGTCCATTGGGCATACGATACTTACGCGGTTGCGCATACGACCGGTCAGGCTCTCGTCGATCAGGGGCTGAAGAATTGGTATTTTATCACTGCCGATTACGCCTTCGGTCACGGTCTGGAAAAGGAGACAGGCGATCTCGTCAAGGCGAGAGGCGGTGAAGTTGTGGGTAGTATCCGTCTGCCTATCGGGACTGCGGATTTTGCGTCAGCACTTCTTACGGCGCAGGGGTCGGGCGCTGACGTGGTAGCCCTGGCGAATGCCGGTGCGGATACGATCAACTCGGTCAAGCAGGCTGCGCAATTCGGGCTGACCCAATCGGGACAGAAGCTCGCCACGCTTGGTGGGTTCATCAACGATATTCATGGAATGGGTCTTGAAGAAGCGCAAGGTCTGACGATTGTCGAGGCCAGCTACTGGGACTTGAACGAACAAACACGTGCATGGTCACAGCGCTTTTTCGAGGAAAGAAAGGCAATGCCGAACATGCTGCAGACGGGTGTTTATTCATCCGTGCTCCACTATCTCAAGGCAGTCAAGGAAGCTGGTACGGATGATACCAAACATGTGGTTGCCAAAATGAGGGAACTGCCGATCAACGATGTTTTCTACCACAATGGTTCCATTCGTGCGGACGGTCGCATGATGCACGATATGTATCTGTTTGAGGTCAAAAAGCCGGACGATTCCAAAGAGCCTTGGGACTACTACAAGTTGCTTGCGACGGTTTCTGCTGACAAGGCATTCCAGCCCTTGGCCAACTCGCAATGCTCGTTGGTGACGAAATAAGACCTGTTGCGCACGTCCGACATTTGATTTGGCGCAACATCTCAATAGCCGTTCAATAGGAGAAATAAAATGACAGGGAACATGAACCGGCGAGAGTTTAATCTGTTTTTGGCTGCAACGATCGCCTGTGCAGCGACGGGTGGCACGGCCTATGCCCAGGCGAACGGCGAAACGCTTACTTCCATTGTTTATCCCGAGCCGCCTATTTTGAACCTTGGATTGAACCAGCAGACCCCCACCGGCGTGGTAGCTGGAAAACTCTATGAAGGCCTGCTTTCTTATTCGAGGGATTTGACACCACAGCCTTTGCTGGCAGATTCATGGGATGTTTCGCCGGATGGTTTGACCTACACCTTTCATCTCAAAAAAAATGCGAAATGGCACGACGGTCAGCCGTTCACATCCGCAGACGTTGTCTTTTCCTGCAAGACGTTTCTGCCGGAGGTTCATCCGCGCGCGCGCGATGTTTTCAGTCGCTGCGCCAGCATCGAGGCACCCGACGACTACACGGTGATTTTCACACTCAAGAAGGCTTTTCCTGCGTTTCTTATGGCATTCGAGACAGCTTCGGCGCCGATGCTGCCGCGTCATCAGCTTGAGGGAACGGATTATCGCAAGGTAGGTGCGGAACAACCTCCTATCGGCACCGGCCCTTTCCGCTTCTCGGAATGGGTGCGGGGTTCACATATCCATTTGACTGCGGTGGATGACTATTATCGTCAAGGCGAACCGAAACTGCGCGAAATCTATTACCGTGTGATTCCTGATGCCGCGTCGCGTGGCGTCTCATTGGAGCAGGGTGATGCTCAGTTGGCGCAGTGGCAGGACATTGAACCCTTCGATGTGGCGCGTCTGGCCGCGCTGCCGCATCTTGAGATGACGACTGAGGGCTACGAGTATTTCTCGCCGATGTTGTGGATCGAACTGAATTGTCGCCGTCCACCTATGAACGACAAGCGTTTCAGGCAAGCGCTGATGCATCTGATCGACCGAGAGTTCGTGCGCGACCGCATCCTGTTTGGGCTTGCGAAAGCGGCCACGGGACCAATCTCATCTTCGATGCGGTTTTATAGCGCCGATGTGCCGACTTATGATCCATCGGTCGAGAAGGCGACGCAACTGCTGGATGAAATGGGTCTGAAGGCAGGTTCGGACGGCGTGAGAGCTTCGCTCAAGTTCACAATGGTGCCTGCTGGTGAGACGTGGACCCGCATCGCGGAATATGTGCGACAGTCTTTCGCCAAGGCAGGTATCAAGGTCGAGTTGCAGAGCAATGATCTGGCGGGTTGGGTTGAGAGCGTCAGCAATGGTGATTTCGATATCAGCGGCAACCAGCTTTATCAAAATGGCGATCCCGCCCTGGGAGTAGCCCGCACCTATATCTCGTCAAATATCCGCAAAGGCGTCATGTTCTCCAATACTTCTGGGTACTCCAACCCTAAGGTTGACGAATTGTTCGAGGCTGCGGCAGGTGAACTGAATTCGGAAAAACGCCAAGCCTATTACACCGAGGTTCAACAACTTCTTGTAGAAGAAATGCCCGTCCTGTGGCTGGCGGAACAAAGATACCCGACGATTTATGATAATCGGTTGAAGGAAGTGGCGGCCTCAGCCACTGGCGTCAATTCCAATTTCGGTACGGTCAGTTTCGCCTCGAGCTAACCGTTACAGTCGCCCGTTGAGAGCCAGAGCGGAACACACCGCACCAGTGTTGTTCTCGACATGATTCCAGATTGAGGGTGGTCGCAAGCGGCCCCCAGATGAAAGGCTGTTGTCAATGTTATCCCCTATTGACGATAAAGAAATCGCTGTTTTGCGTGACTGGCGCCATAAACTGCATCAGTTTCCGGAAGTTTCGGGTGAGGAAGTCGAAACAGCGCGAGAAGTGGTATCTTTTCTGTCTGACACCCAACCGGATCAGGTGATAACTGAATTGGGCGGTCACGGTGTGGCGTTGGTTTATGAGGGTGAGCAAAGCGGGCCAGCGGTTTTACTGCGTTGCGAGCTTGACGCATTGCAGATCCAGGAAATCTCCGATCTTCCCTACAAATCCCGCAACGATGGAAAGGCGCATATGTGCGGGCATGATGGCCATATGACAATGATGGCAGCCGTTGCCCGTCAGTTGCACCGGAAGAGGCCATTATATGGTCGGGCCATTTTGCTTTTCCAGCCGGCAGAGGAAACCGCACATGGCGCGGAGGCGGTCATTGCCGATCCCAAGTTTGCGTCAATCAAGCCGGACTATGCTTTCGCTATCCACAACATGCCGGGTTTGCCGCTGGGGCATATCGCCGTAGCGCCGGGGCAAATCACCTGTGCGTCGATGGGGCTGTGTATCAAGCTGACGGGTAAGGTTTCTCACGCCTCTGTGCCCGAAGCGGGCATTTCGCCAGCAATGGCGGTGTCGCGTATCATCGCGGCCCTTCAACGACTTCAAGCCGGGGAGACTGTCGAACCGGGCTTCCGGCGCCTGACGGTGACTGGCGTAGAAATGGGTAAACGCGTTTTCGGCATCACGCCGGGCAATGCAGAGATACGCATGACCCTTCGCACGCCTGAAAGCGACGCCATCATGGGGCTTCTGGAAGAAACGCTCGACATGGCGCGCAAGATTGCCGCCGAGGAGCGACTGACGCTGGATTATTCGACACACAATTTCTTTCGAGCCTGTGTGAATGATCAGGACGCCGCAGCGATTTTCGACAACGCGGTCGAACGCATGGCATTGTCCCGGGTGACGGATTACCTGCCTATCAGGGGCGCGGAAGACTTCGGATTGTTCGGCTCTTGTTCAAAATCGGCGTTGTTGTTTATAGGCTCGGGAATGGATCACCCCATGGTCCACAATCCGGATTATGATTTTCCGGATGAATTGATCCCGCAGGGAGCGGGAATATTTCTCGGTGTTCTCGACCAATTGCTTGGTTCCACGCACCAAAAGCCAACAGAAACTCTAAAGACAAGCTAATGTTCGTTCTTTCCCGATTATTGGCGAAACTGGCGGGGATCGTGTTTACGATCCTCGTTATCGCGATAATAAACTTCGCCGTCATTCATTCAGCGCCGGGAGATCCCGCATCCGTGATCGCCGGTCAATCTGGCGCTGCGGACGCTAAATTCATCGCGCAGATCCGAGCTGATTATGGTCTCGATCAGCCATTTTTTAACCAGCTTGTTACCTATGTCGGTAAGGTTCTGCAATTCGATCTGGGTTACTCCTATCGGCAGCGGGCAGCCGTTAGTCAGTTGATTGCCGAGCGGTTGGGACCAACCTTGCTGCTTACACTTTCCGCTTTCTTCCTTTCGTTGATTGGCGGCGTCTTGTTCGGTGCAATCGCCGGAAAGCGGAATGGTTCGTGGGGTGATCTTGCGATCTTGCTGGTTTCGTTGCTTCTTTATGCGACGCCGGTCTTTTGGCTCGGACTGATGCTGGTATTGGTCTTTTCGATTCAACTCGAATGGCTACCGGCATTTGGTTATGCAGATATTCGCGCTTCGAGTTTCACCACGGGTCAATATATGTTTGACGTGGCGCGCCACGCCATTCTTCCCGTGGTCACCTTGGCCGCAATCTATATGGCCGTCTACATCCGACTGATGCGCTCCTCGTTGATCGAAGTTTCGCACGAAGATCATGTGCGAACCGCACGTGCAAAAGGTCTGAATGAGGCGCAAGTCTTGTCTCGCCATATGTTGCGCAACGCCGCCGTTCCCGTCGTGACTTTCGCTGGATTGCAGGCGGGCGCGCTGATCGGTGGGTCCGTGGTTGTGGAAACAGTATTCTCTTGGCCAGGTCTTGGACGATTGACCTACGATGCGGTGACCGCGCGCGATTATCCCGTTTTGCTGGGCTTGTTTCTTATCATGTCGATGCTGGTTATCGCGACCAATCTACTGACCGATTTTCTGCATCGGATTATCGATCCTCGTGTGAAAGGCCGATAGGAGAAGAGCTATGAGGGATTTCATAGGAACATTCGTGAGCAGGCCGGCAGGCCTCGTTGGCCTCATACTTCTAGGCTTTATCTGTCTGGTTGCCGTCGTTGGACCGTGGTTCTATCCGGCTTCGCCATGGGATATGATTGGTGTACCTTTCAGCGCGCCCGGAGAGAACGGTATGCTCCTCGGCTCCGACACGTTGGGGCGGGATGTAGCGGCAGGCATCGTACATGGGGCACGCGTTTCCATTCTGATAGGATTGGCCTCCACTCTAACCGCACTTGGTATTGGAGTGATACTCGGTTGTGTCGCCGGCTATGCTGGCGGTATGCTCGATACCGCTATTGTACGGTTCACGGAGATATTTCAGACCATACCGAGCTTCGTGCTTGCAATCTTGTTTGTCGCTATTCTAACTCCTTCGATCTCCACAATCATCTTTGCGATTGGCTTGGTGAGCTGGCCACCTTTGGCGCGACTGACGAGAGCGCAGGTGAAAACGATCTCACAACGTGAATTTGTTCAAGCCGCCCGGTGCCAGGGACAGTCCATGCTATCTGTCGTCGTCCGGCATATTCTTCCAAATGCCGTTTCGCCTATCATAGTCGCCGCGTCGCTAACGGTGGCGGCGGCGATCCTGATCGAGGCCGCATTATCCTTCATGGGGTTAGGCGATCCCAATCTGATGAGCTGGGGTTATATGATTGGCGCCGGTCGAACCGTCATTCGGCAGGCGTGGTGGATGAGCGTCTTTCCCGGTGTTGCAATCCTTTTAACCGTGGTTGCAATCAATCTCGTCGGGGAAGCGCTGAACGATACACTCAATCCGAGGATATCCAGAGCATGAGCGAACCGTTGTTATCCATTCAAACCCTTGTGCTCGGCCTGCCTACGGGCGCCGACCGCAGCCATGCTGTCGACGGCGTTAGTTTCAACCTCAACAAAAACGAAATCGTATGTCTTGTCGGTGAGAGCGGTTCCGGTAAATCGATGACCGCCCACGCGATCTTGGGCTTGCTTCCGACCAAGGTAAAGGCTCTGCAAGGCGAGATCAGGTTTGAGGGCCGCAATTTGCTTGACCTTGGGCCGAAGGAAATGCGGACCTTGCGAGGCAACCGGATCGCAATGGTGTTTCAGGAGCCGCTGACCGCACTCAATCCTCTGCAGCGCGTTGGGGCGCAGGTCGCGGAAGCCGTTTGTGTTCATACGTCGATGCCCTCGAATAAAGCCCGTACGCGGGTTGTGGAGCTGTTTGGGCAGGTTGGCTTGCCCGATCCCCAACAGCTTCTATCCGCTTACCCCTTCCAGTTATCCGGCGGGCAGCGTCAACGCGTGATGATTGCTATGGCGCTCGCCAATGACCCGAAGCTGCTGATTGCGGATGAACCGACAACCGCATTGGATGTGACGACGCAGCGACAGATACTGGATTTGATCGTCGACCTGCAAAAAAAGCGCGACATGGGAGTGTTGTTTATAACGCACGACATTGGTGTGGTCGCCGATATAGCCAATCGTGTTGTCGTGCTTCGTCATGGCAAAGTCGTTGAGCAGGGACCGGCAGCCACGATTCTGAATGCGCCCAATGACCCATATACAAGAGATTTGCTGGACGCTGTTCCAGGGCGTGGATCGGTGCGTTCAGTAGAGGGCAAAAGTCTGCCGCTTTTGCAGGTCAATGGCCTGCAGAAGGTTTTCGTGACCCAACAGGATATGTTTGCACCACCTCGACGCGTTGTCGCTGCAGATAATCTCAACTTGGTGTTGAACAAAGGTGATACGCTGGCGGTCGTGGGTGAAAGCGGTTCAGGCAAGTCCACGCTCGCACGAATGGTCTTGCGTTTGATCGAGCCGGATGATGGCTCGATTATTTTCGACGGCGCGCCCGTGCAGAGAATGCGTGGAGAAGATCTGCGCCAGTTCAGGCGTAAGGTACAGATCGTGTTTCAGGATCCGTATGCGTCACTGGATCCCAGATTGAAGGTCGGCGAAAGCATTATACGCGGCCCGATGGCGTTCGGAGCCCCTCGTGCCAAGGCGCTGTCTGTCGCGACGCATTGGTTGGAAAAAGTGGGATTGGGAGCGCATGCGCTGGATCGGTATCCCCATGAGTTCTCCGGTGGGCAACGGCAGAGAATCTGTATTGCACGCGCGCTGGCGCTTGATCCTATCTGTTTGATTGCAGACGAGGCGGTCTCCGCGCTCGACGTTTCCGTTCAGGCTCAAGTCCTCAAGCTTTTGTCCGAGCTGAAGGCGGAAATGGGGCTGACGATGCTGTTTATTACGCATGATCTGAGGGTCGCTAGGGAAATCGCTGACCGCATCGTGGTCATGCAAAAAGGGAGTGTAGTCGAAGAGGCTAACGCATTGGACCTCTTCGAAAGACCGCGCGCCGATTATACACGGCGTCTGCTGGATGCGGTTCCCGGACGAGATTTCTTCGACCGTCGCAGTGTGGGCGAAGCAGCTCTGTAGCCTGATTGACACGAGCGCTGGCTACTTGAGGTCGGTGACGGGCTGATCGAAGCCGAAAAAAGGAGAACACAAATATGAACGACGCTGAGCGCTCCTTTATCGAGAAGGCCACCTTGCTTTTCATCGCTTCCCGCAGTGCTGAGGGGGCGATGGACGTCTCTCCCCGTGGCGGCCAGCCTTGTGTCGTCAGGATACGTGCGGATGGAAGCCTTCTGCTTCCCGATTATGTCGGCAATAAACGACTTGATACAATCGGCAACATACTGAGCAATCCCAATGTGGCGCTTGTGCTGCTCAATAAGCAAACGGATGTTTACCTGCACGTCATCGCCCACGCCACTTTCTCGCAAAGTGAGGGCGATATTGCAGCGTTTCCTGCCGACGACAATCGTCCATTGAGCATCATGGTGCTGAAGCCGTCCAGAATGGAGTTCATTCAAAGCGATGCATTTCGCAAGAGTGGATTCTGGATCGACCCAACCGAACGGAAGCCGCCACTCGATGTGTTGGATATATATGCACGTGACAGCAAATGGCAGATCGAGAACGGGAGCGGACCAATAATTCGAGACACGGAGTCCGAGCACCGTCTTGCTCAAGCCGGGTTACGCGAGTTTTATGGGACACCGAGTCCAATCGTGCAGACCAAGGCCTATAATATAGCAGGTCCTGGCTTTATGTCCTTTATCGACCAGGCGGCCTTCATCGTCTTTGCTTATGAGACCGAAAGCGGTGAGATCGTGATCGAACTGGTCGGTGGTGCGCCTCTGCATGCCGACTACACCACCAATCGACAATCTTTCCTGCTCGATATAAGTGGCCGTCAAGGTACACAAGGAAAAGCAATACCCCATTCAGGCAAATATGCCGTTCTGGCCGCGGAGCCGGGTAGATGCGAGAATATAAGGCTGAATGGCGCTTATCGCCAAACTAACAATGATATGGATGAGCAACGAGCGCTGAGCATATCTGCCGAGGAAATCTATTTTCATTGTTCCGCTGCCTTTACCAGATCTCGGATATGGGCGGATGCCCGTCCCACCGCATGGACCGGCAAGCGAAAGTTCTGGTGTGCCGAACGCAAGCGTGAAAGCGCCGATGTGGTGTCCTTCGTCTTGAAACCAGTCGATAGCGCTCCAATCGGCCACGTGACGCCAGGCCAGTATGTAACCGTCGCGCTCCCCAGGGACGATGATCACAGGATAACTCGTCAGCGTTGCTATTCGATTTCGGGCACATCGGAAACTCACGCACTGCGTATTACGGTGCGCCGGATCGGAAATAACGGTGTCTCGGATATGCTTCACGACGAGATAGACATTGGCGACGAATTGTTGCTGGGGCCGCCGGCTGGACATTTCGTTTTGGAGAGCGAGCCTTTGCGTCCGGTTGTCTTGATTAGTGCAGGGGTTGGGATAACGCCGCTTTTGCCAATGGCCGAAAAACTTGCAAGAGAGCAGTCGGGTCGCGAGATATGGTTTGTGCATGCAGCGCGGAGCGGGAAACACCATTCTTTCAAAGAGGATATAGAGCGTCTCGCAGACGCTAATCCATCGCTTTGTCTGTTCACAGCTTATTCCAAACCGGAAGAAGGCGACGTTTGTCATCATGGCGGTCGGCTCAATGCCAGTATCATTGAGCAATTGACGCCTGTCGCAAAAGCCGATTTTTATATTTGCGGTCCTGATACTTTCATGTCTGAATTAAGTGAAGGTTTGAATGCTTTAGGCGCATTACCTGGCAGCATCAAGAAAGAAGCGTTTGAGCAAAAAAGCGGTGGCCCCGCACTTTTAGCGTCGCAAACTGTCGCCACACGTGCCCCTTGTTCAGTGACATTTGCCCTTTCGGGCCAGAAGCTCACGTGGAAACCGGAAAGCGGAACTCTGCTCGATCTCGCTCTGGCCCATGCAATTGATGTGCCGTTCTCATGTCGGACTGGGGAATGCCAATCCTGTGTGCAGCGTATCGTTGAAGGCAAAGTTGATTATCTTATAGGCGAGGAACCGATCCTCGCGCGTGGACGCGTCATGCTCTGCCAAGCAACACCGCTTGGCGATGTCGTCATAGATTGCTGAATGAAACGCCGCATAGCGGTGTCGGTGGGGTTTCCCGATCTGGACGAAACTCCAGACTTACGCAGATACAGCGAATATGGCGGTTGATACCGGGAGTGCCTATTCATGTCTATAAATGTGATAGCGGATCATCATGATTTGGTGGAGGAGTTGACCCAATGGCGCCATCATCTGCACCGCAATCCAGAACTCATGTACGATCTTCCTTTAACGGCTGGGTTCGTAGAGGAAAAGTTACATCGCTTTGGTTTTGACGGGATCGAGAAGGGGCTCGCACCGAGCGGAGTGGTCGGTGTTTTGCACGGTCACAAGGGTCCGGCAATCTGTAAAGATAAGTCTATTTTGCTTCGTGCGGATATGGACGCCCTTCCTCTTCTGGAAAAGACGAATGTAGCGCATCGTTCTCAAGCGACGGGCAAGATGCACGCCTGTGGGCACGATGGCCATACCGTCATGCTTCTAGGAGCTGCAAAATTGCTCGCGGAAAAACGTGATTTTGACGGAACAATTATATTCTGTTTTCAGCCGGCCGAGGAGGGTGGAGCTGGCGCGAAAGCCATGATCGACACAGGCTTGTTGGAAAGGTATCCGGTTAAATCAGCATTCGGTTTGCATAACTGGCCCGGAATGCCGATTGGATCCTTCGGCATCACGCCGCGAGCCATGATGGCGGGGGCCGACGCACTTTTCATAACAATTGAAGGCAAAGCCGCCCATGCAGCGCAACCACACCGTGGGCGGGATCCGATTACAGCGGCCGCTTACCTGATAACTTTATTGCAGACCATTGTTTCCCGAAAGCTCGATCCGCTTACACCTGCGGTTATTTCTATCACTTCCATAAATGGCGGGGAGGCGTGGAACATTATACCTGACACTGTTCAGATGCGCTGCAATATCCGAACGTTTTCTGATGCTGTGGCTGAAACTATTCATCGTGAAATCAACAGCATTTGTCTTCAGGTCGCCAACAGTTTCGATCTGCGGGTTGAGGCGTTGCGTCCAGACGGCTGTACTCCTTATCCCCCGACGATCAATCATCCAATAGAAACAGCAATCGCCATCAAAGCTGCTGAGATGGCGTCGGCTAAAACGCATGTAACAGTCGATCTCGAACCCACAATGGCTGCTGAAGACTTTGGCTTCATATTGCGGGAAGTTCCGGGGGCGTTCATGTTTATTGGAAATGGAGACAGCGCATCGCTTCATAGTTCAGAATATGATTTCAGTGACGAGGCTATCCCATTCGGTGTTAGTTATTGGCTTGCAGTGGTCCGTAATTGTTTGGTTCAATAAAGTGCTCGGACAGAAATATGTTTAGTCCCGGCATTTGATGGATTGGATTGATCTTGAATCTTTCCTGCTCTGTTGTCCAGATTTTGCATATGAATTCGTATGGTGTGAGGCCTCGAAGCGTCTTCAGCCGACGGCCGAAATTGTAGGCATCGATAAAATCGGCCATGTGCCTGCGTAGCTGATCATGGTCGTCGTAGTGGAAGCGCTTGACTGTCGCATCCTTTATAGTGCGGTTCATTCGCTCGACCTAGCCATTGGTCCAAGGATGACGGGGCTTGGTCAAGCGATGTTCGATGTCGAGATCAGCGCAAGCCATCTCGAAAGAGTGGCAGCGAAAGGGCACGTTATCCCTGCGCATGGCATTGATGTCTTCAGGTGTCCAACCGTCGCCAGTGGGGTCGGTGAAATGGGTGCCATTATCGGTCAGCACGGTGTGGATCTTATATGGCACAGCCACTGCCAGATCGCGCAGGAAGTTCCCGGCAACGCGCCGGGTTGCCTTCTCAACCAATTGGACAAAGGCAAATTTGGACGTTCTATCAATGGCTACGAAAAGATAGAGCTTGCCTTGCGCCGTATGCACCTCGGCAATGTCAACATGGAAGTAGCCGATGGGGTAGCTCTTGAACTTCTTCTTCGGCCCCGTTGGTAGATCAGCCAGGGACGTCCGCTTTTTCCATTTGGAGACCGTCTTCTGATTGATCCCGTGCCGTCTAGAAAGCGCCCTCAGGCTCTCTTGACTATTCTGTATTGCTCGACGGACTGCCTCTGTCGTCGTGGCGCTCCCGTCTAAAACCTGGCCCATAGTGCTTCCCTCCATTCCGTCGATAAGATTGCACCATCAAAACGCGGGATCAAACATCTAAGGAATTAAGGCTGCTGGCATTTTATGCCTGCGCCTGTAGGAGTTGCCCCAAGGAGGTTATCTCGGCCCAAACACGGGACCCCATGTGTCCATTACATTAACTTACTCTGGGCTAGGTATATCGTCAGCCGCCGCTAAATCGAGCAACAAGCTCAGCGGTGTTTCTCACGCCAGATGACTTTATCAGTCTTGCACGATGCGACTCGACAGTTCTGGTCGAGATGTTGAGTTCGCTGGCGATCTGTATGTTTGTCTTTCCTTGAGCCACCAATACCACAATCAGCCTCTGGCGATCCGTAAGTCGGAGGCGCTGGCTGGCGACAGGGCGGCTAATAGGTTGAAAACAATATAATGCTTCCGCAAATGGATCGGCTGGACAACGAGTGCGTCCATGGACTTTGCACCAGAACCGCCTGCCATCGCTCGCTGTCATAATTCGTTCGTCGTAATAAATGTTACCGCCGCTCATATGTGCCTGCCACATCTTACCAGTTCGCACGAAATCAGAATGCTTAGGATATAGACGGGCGAAACTCTTGTCGATCAGATCGGACGATACGTAGCCGAAGAGAGACAGGAACTCTGTGTTGCAATCCCTAATAATCCTGAACGTTGCGTAGACCATGGGAACTGGAATTTCATGCAGAGAAAACATGAGACCTCAAAGCTAATCGTGCGCAATTCAAGGCTGAAGAACTGCCGTATTAATACGGCTAACCGGAGGCCCATGACAAGTCGTATTTTATGCTGCCCTGCCTAATATGAAGACGAGATGGCAGGCGGGAGGATTTATGAGAAAAGTTTATTCAACTGCAACGCTGGCGCTTGCAGATGCGCTCAAAGACGGCATGACGATCATGTCCGGCGGCTTTGGATTGTGTGGTATTCCGACAGCTCTGATAGAAGCAGTTCGCCTGTCCGGAGTTAAAGACCTGACTGTGATTTCCAACAATGCCGGTGTTGATGGCTTTGGACTCGGGGTTTTGCTAGAAACCAGGCAGATCCGTAAGATGATCTCGTCTTATGTTGGAGAAAATAAACTGTTTGCGGAACAGTTTTTGTCGGGCGTGCTGGAACTGGAATTTAATCCTCAGGGAACGTTGGCCGAGCGTATCCGAGCAGGCGGCGCAGGGATCCCGGCGTTTTACACCAAGACAGGTGTAGGAACGCTGATTGCTGAAGGCAAGGAAGTTCGTCGGTTCGATGACGATGATTACGTGATGGAAACCGGGCTTGTGGCCGATGTGTCGCTCGTTCATGCCTGGAAGGCTGATACAGAAGGTAACCTTGTTTATCGCAAGACAGCACGCAATTTCAATCCAATAATGGCAACGGCTGGGCGCGTTACAGTCGCCGAAGTAGAACGTCTTGTTCCGCTTGGCGAGATTGATGCGGATATGATCCATACGCCGGGGATTTTCGTTCAGCGCATAGTGGCTGCTCCCGAAGTGGAAAAGCGCATTGAGCAGCGCACTGTCGTCGAAAGAAAGTTGGAGGAAGCCTGACATGGCCTGGACACGCAATGAAATGGCGGCACGAGCTGCGCGCGAGCTCGAAGACGGCTTTTACGTCAATCTCGGAATCGGTATTCCAACTTTGGTCGCCAACTACATTCCTGATGGCGTGGAAGTCACTTTGCAAAGTGAAAACGGCATGCTCGGAATGGGTCCGTTTCCATTTGATGGAGACGAAGATGCCGACCTGATCAATGCAGGCAAACAGACCATCACGCAACTGCCCAATACAAGCTATTTTTCGTCAGCTGACAGCTTTGGGATGATCCGCGGCGGACATATCGATTTGTCGATTTTGGGTGCTATGCAGGTGTCTGAGAGTGGGGATCTTGCGAACTGGATGATTCCGGGCAAGATGGTAAAAGGCATGGGCGGTGCCATGGATCTCGTTGCGGGAGTGAAGCGTGTCGTCGTAGTCATGGAGCACGAAGCAAAGGGCGAGCCTAAAATACTAAAGGAGTGTAGCTTGCCTCTGACAGGGAAAAGAGTTGCAGACCTCATCATCACGGATTTGGGCGTCTTCACTGTCGTTAGAAATGGTACACCGAAACTGACACTTATTGAACTGGCAGATGGTGTTTTACTGGACGAAATCAGGGCAAAAACCGAAACTGACTTCGATGTGCATCTTTCTGCTGGGGAGGTGAGCCATGGCTGATGCAGTAATCGTCGCAGCGAAGCGCACGGCTGTTGGCAGTTTTCTAGGTTCATTTGCAGCGACGCCTTCGCATGAGCTGGGCGCGTCGGTGATCAGGGCCATTCTTGAGCAAACAGAAATAGCGCCAGAGAATATCGACGAAGTTATTCTTGGTCAGGTGCTTACCGGCGGTCAAGGGCAAAATCCTGCGCGGCAGGCCAGTATTCTTGCGGGTTTGCCGCATGGCACGACAGCCTTCAGCATCAATCAGGTCTGTGGTTCCGGGCTGCGATCAGTGGCGCTGGCCGCGAAGCAAGTCACGTCTGGCGACGCAAGGATCATGATTGCTGGTGGGCAGGAATCGATGTCGCGGTCTGTGCATTGTCAGTATTTGCGTGTTGCAGCGAAGATGGGGGACGTTTCGCTCGTTGACACCATGCTGTCAGATGGGCTGACGGATGCATTCAATTCGTATCATATGGGAATTACAGCTGAGAATGTTGCAAAGGCGTATGGGATTTCGCGCCAACAACAAGATGACTTCGCACTGCGCTCTCAACAAAAGGCTGCGGCAGCTCAGGCGGCCGGGCGATTTGACGCTGAGATCGTGCCTTTTTCGATTGAAACGAGGAAGGGAACAATCGTTGTTAATAACGACGAATATATCAAGGCGGATGCCAGTGCTGAAAAAATGGCAGGGCTGCGTCCAGCTTTTGAAAAGAATGGAACTGTCACTGCCGCAAATGGTGTTGTCACGTTAAGCTTCTCTGGCCGGAAAGGTCAGCGGCTCGTAGATATTCAGGCGACACCGGCCGCAATTTTCCATGCATCGAAAGCTTCGAGGCGATGGTATCGAATTGTTTGTGCGGCTC
>Ga0308157_10001293_pt1 | contig 54234 bp, 42 predicted proteins | sample PhyBR1_FD_201035 | JGI IMG/M metagenome (GOLD analysis project Ga0308157, IMG submission 201035) | Phyllosphere microbial communities from UC Gill Tract Community Farm, Albany, California, United States - DLSLB.R1 | ecosystem: Host-associated > Plants > Phyllosphere > Unclassified | place: USA...
TGTCAGGGTTGGCCTGCACCAGGAAAGAAGAGCCCGACTCCAGCGTCAGATCACCCAGCACGCGCAGCGTACCAAATGGGCTGCCTGCATCGCCTGCGGCCAGTGTGGCACCGCTTTGCACGGTTGTTACCGTGCCTGCACCGCCCACAGTGCCGGAACCTGCCAGCTTGGCACCGCTGGCTACCGTCAGATTGCCGCCCAGCTTGCCTGTGCTGCTCAGCAGCAAGCTGCCGGCATCAACCAGCGTAGTGCCCACAAAATTGCTGCCATTGCCCGTCAGCGTCAATGCACCGGCTCCGATCTTGGTCAGGCTGCCATTGCCGCTGAGGGCTTGCGCCAAGCTGGCATCGGTTGCCTGGTTCAACTCCAGCGCTGCGTTGTTGGCAATGGCGCCACTGCCCAGACTGCCCACGGAAGCCACCAACTTGCCAGCACTAATGGTGGTACCACCTTCGTAGGTGTTGTTGCCTGTCAGTGTCAGCGTGCCTGTACCAGTCTTGGTCAGATTGCCGCTGCCAGTGATGGCTTGCGTCAACGTGCGGTCAACCGTTTGGTTCAACTCCAGTGCTGCGTTGTTGACGATAGCACCGCTGCCCAGATTGCCCACTGAGGCCACCAGCTTGCCTGCGCTGATGGTGGTGCCGCCTGCGTAGTCGTTATCACCGCTCAACGTCAAGGTTGCCGATCCGCTCTTGGTCAAGCTGCCGTTGCCAGTCACCTCACCTGTCAGCGTCAGATCATGGTTGCCTGCAACCGTCAAGGCACCGTTGAGCGTCACACCATTGTCCAGAGTAACAGCCTTGTTGCTTTCCACTACCGTACCGTTTTGAGCAATCAATTCACCCGTGCCCAGCGCTGCGTTGTTGCCGACCACCAGCGTGCCACCATTCAAGGCTGTGCCGCCGGTATAGTCATTGGCAGCATTCAGCACCAAAGTGCCTTCATCCAGCTTGACAAGGGTATCCGTACCGCTGAGCCCTACATTGAGAATTGCAGTGACGTCACGATCAACGCGCACATCCGTGTTACCTACAGCGCCGTCCAGCTTCAGTGAACCCGAATTGCCGTTTTGCAGCTTGTAGCCATCAGTCATGAACTGCATGCCGCTAATGGCTTGCGCACCATCCACACTGACCGTGCCTGCAGTGCCACTAAATACGGCAAAGTTGCTGGCCCATGCACGGTTAGCCAGAGCATCGGGATCGGTCCAATTTTTCGTACCAGCACCCCAAGTACCGCTGCCGCCATCTGCCGTCCCATTCCCGATGAGCTGGCTGCCATCCCAAAATTGGACGGCTACATTCGGTGCGCTGTATACCAAGTTCACCTGATTGGCCACCGCGGTTTGCAATTGTAAATCACCCTGCACAACACCGCTTGGCAGATTGCCAATCAGCATGTTGTTATTTGTCAGGCCACCGGTGTAATTGATCAGGCGGTACACCCCGGTTCCAAAGCCACCAACGTCGCGGACGTTGAGACTGCCGCCCAAGGTCAGGTCGCCAGCAACACTCACAAGTTCAGTGCCACCACCAAGCACAGGTGCGCCAAGGGCAACATCAAAATTGGAATTGGCACCCAACACCAGCGAACCCACATTCAAAGTGGCCCCAGTCGCGCCTAGCAGATGCCCGCCATCAGCCACCGTCACCGCACCACCCAGCGTGCCGCTGCCACCCAGAGTGCTGCCACTGTTTACTTGTACGCTGCCGCTTGCCAGAGAACCATCAACAAGCAAAGTGCCTGCATTGATCGTTGTAGTACCTGTTGTGGTGTTTACGCCGCCCAGCGTCAGCGTGCCAGCACCTGACTTGGTCAAGGTGCCGCTGCCGCTGATGGCCTGCAACAAGGCACCGCTACCGGCTTGGTTCACTTCCAGCGCAGCATTATTGGTAATAGCACCGCTGCCCAAGCTGCCTGCAGAAGCCACCAGAGCACCTGCACTGATGGTAGTAGTGCCGGTGGTGTTATTGCCACCTGTCAACGTCAGCGTACCTGCACCGCTCTTGGTAAAACTTCCGCTGCCAAAGAGGTCTTGCTCCAAGGTGCCGTTTACGTCCTGGTTCAGTTCCAGTGCAGCACTGTTGACAATCATGCCGCTACCCAGTTGATCTACCGAAGCCACCAACTTGCCAGCGATGATGGAGGTACCGCCCTCATAGGTATTGGTACCTGTCAGCGTCAGCGTACCTACTCCGCTCTTGGTCAGCCAACCAGTACCACTGATGTTTTGTGACAAGGTACCGTCAACCTCCTGCATCAGCTCCAGCGCTTTCTTGTTGACAATGGCGCCGCCGCCCAAGCTGCTAGCAGAAGCAATCAGGCGGCCATCGTTAATGGTCGTACCACCTGTGTAATCGTTAGTGCCTCGCAGCTCCAAGACCTCTGCACCGTTCTTGATTAAGCTGCCGCTGCCAGTAATGTCGCCACTCAACGTCAGATTAGTGTTACCAGCAACCATCACCGCGCCATTGAGCGTTACATCGTTGCCAAGATTCACGACGGTGTTGCTGTCCAACACACTGTAACCCGCCGCCGTCAATCTACCCGAGCCCAACGCCGTGTTGCTGCCAACCACAATTACGCCGCCATTCAGGGCTGTACCCCCGGTGTAGTCGTTCGCACCGTTCAGCACCAAAATAGCCGATCCGTTCTTGGTCAAACTGCCGCTGCCTGTCACGTTGCCTGCCAGTGTCAGGTTATTAGTACCCGCCAAGGCGAAAGCACCACCGAGTGTCACACCGTTGGCCAGATTCACCTCAATGTTGCTATCCAGAGTAGTGCCGTTACTTACAGTCAACGCGCCGGTGCCCAGCGCAGCGTTGTTGCCAACCACAATCGTGCCACCCTCAAGCGCTGTACCGCCGGTATAGCCATTGGCCGCATTCAGCACCAAAGTACCCGCATCCACCTTGGCAAGGGTTGCAGCACCATTAACCGCCACACCAATGGTTGCAGTTACATCCGGATCAACACGCACAGTGCTCTGACCCGAAGCGTGGGTCAGCGTTAGCGAATCTCCAGTGCCGCCTACCAAGTCATAACCATCGGTGACAAACTGCATACCACCGACGGTGTGTGCTCCATCAACGGTCACTGTACCGGTCTGACCTTGGAACACAGCAAAGCTGTCGGCCCAAGGCTTATTATGCAAACCGTCTGAATCGACCCAGTTGTCTGAGCTAGCGTTCCACGTACCGCTTCCGCCCTCAATCAAACCGTTCGACGTTGTATCAACGCCGTCCCAAAATGCCAAACGATCTGACGGCCCACTAACCAGCAAGTTAACCTGATTGCCAACAACAGTTTGCAGTGCCAGATCACTCAGAGCAAATCGGCTAGGCACGCTGTTAATCTGGATACCGTTGTCGGTCAAGAGCCCACTGTATTTGATCAGGTTGTACACCCCGGCTCCAAACCCACCAGCATCCGTAACGTTGAGCTTACCGCCCAAGGTCAGGTTGCCAGCAACGTTGACAAGTTCAGTGCCACCACCCAACACGGGCGCGCCCACGGCAACATCAAAATTGGAATTGTTAGCCAGCACCAGCGAACCCACATTCAACGTGGATCCAGTTGCTCCTAACAGATGACCGCCATCAGCCACCGTCACCGTGCCACCCAACGTGCCGCTGCCGCCCAGTTTGCCACCGCTGTTAACCTGCACAGCACCATTGGCCAGTGAACCATTCACCAGCAAGGTACCAGCATTAACGGTTGTCGGGCCAGAGTAAGTATGGGCACCTGTCAGCGTGGTAACACCTGCAGACCTGAACACCGTGCTGCCGGTGCCCGACATGCTCGTGCCGAAGGTGTAATTGGCATTCGACTGGTTAAAGTTGACTACGCCATTGTTGGTAATTTCCGCCAGCCCCGTAATGGTGCCGCCCACTGCATCACCTGCCACTGCATTGCCAATGTTCAGCGTACTGCCGTGATTGATGACAAAGCTGCTATTACCCAGAAATTCCAAATTACCTGACAGATTCAGCGTACCGCTGCCGCCTACGCCACCACTACCACCCAAGCCACCAGAGCCACCAGCGCCACCAGGGTAAGTCATCCCAGGGAGGCAAGGCCCCGGCGGAAAGCATGGCGGCGACATCGTGTAATCAGCTCCACGATTACCCGCACTACCCGCACTACCCACGCCGCCCCTAATACCGCCCAGCGTCAAAACTGCCGTATCGGCCACCGTGACCGTGCCACCGGCTTCGATATTCAACGTACCACTACCACCTGTACCACCTGTGCCACCTGTACCACCAGCCCCCCCTTGCATCGGCGTGGGATAACCCATGCCATTACCACCCGTACCACCTGTACCACCTGTACCGCCTTTGCCGCCGACAATCCAGTTGCCCGCGTCTAAATTCACCGTTCCCAGTACATTCAAAACGCCAGCAGTTCCCGCTGTGCCGGAAGTGCCCGGAACAAGTATCGGAATCGGACCCGTGGTGCCCGTTTGACCCACCCCACCCGTACCGCCTACATCACCAATCCAAGCATCGCTGCTGGCTGAATATGGACGTGTGTCCCCTTGAGCAACGGTGTCTGGGCCTACCACCGGAATGGGCAGCGCGCTATGGCCCAGTACTGGCCATGCCAAAGCGCAAGCCATCACCAGCGGTAGAACGGCCAACGCACTGCGGCTCTTGCCGCCAGCGGTGGTAGCGCAACGGCTGCTGCGGCTAGCCTTGCCGCCAGAGCGGGCGTTTTCAGGAGCGGCCACCCAGCAGCCCAGTGTGGCGTTCCAGATGGAGCGGTAAATGTGGTTCATATGAACGAAGCCTTCAGTCGGTGTTTATTTCTGTATTCATGTGCACCAAAGACCGCTTGTGCACGGAATTTGGCTATTTCAAACGGACAGAAAATTAACAACTTTTAACAACATCGTCTATCTTTGTTACCTACATTTTTTGAGTGCAGCAAAATACAGACACTTGCGCTATTGACTGATAGCACTCCATTGGAAAATGGTATATGCCACCAAAATCAAGCAACCTTGAAAGCGCGCGATGAACGGTCATCCGCTGCACCAAGGCTGCTCGGCTATCGCAGCGAACCCCCCAAAGAGATGGAGCGCAAGAGCTTCTTTAAGCAGAGAAAGAACCTCACCGATCGTGAGGTGGTTTTTTTGCACCCGGACATTGCATATGTGCAACTTTTTCAAAGGCCTGATTTAGGACCGCAAGGCCGGCGGTTACGACACCCACCAAGGAAAAAGTCCGCCTATCTGCTTGCAGGTTCTTAACCCTCCGGCCACCTCATTGGCCAGCGCTGACGCAGCACAGGCGCAAAGGCGACATTCTGCCCAGCGACACGCCTTGGCCACGCAGGTCTGCGCCTGCACCCGCCGCATGGCCGAACGCGCACAAGTGCGTGAGCTGCAAGCGGCCCGGCCCGCTGCCGTAGCTGCCAACGCAGGCGGCTACGGCAAAGCACACCCATTGCGCAAACCTTTGCCGCCAGACACCTTCCATACTTTGCTTATCAAATATATTTTTTGATAGCTACTAATGGTTGATATATAAGGGATAGAAGCTTATTTGATACTTATTAGCTTTACCGAAGATGGTCAGACGAGGCTGTTTACCGTTTCCTAGCAGTGACACCGCGCTCTACCACCCAGGGAAACTATTTAGAAGGCAGTACTTTTTTGCTCAATGCGCCACACATTTTCAGATCATCTTGACGGCTGGTGCCGCTCCCTGCATATATAGGCTTATCAAAGCAAACCAGTGAAGGGGGATGGCTATGCCGCAGCAGCGTGTGCGCCGGATTCTGAGCTTTTTGGCAGACTTGGAGAAAGCGCAAGCTTGCACGTCAAGGCAAGAAGCTTTTGAACTGGTGCATTCCACGTGGTTGAGTGTGAATCAAGCTAGCGCTAAGCCCGACAAGGACATTGAGGCGTTTCGCCTGATGCGATTGAGGGCTCAAGACGGCTGGAAAGACTTGGACACAGATCCTTGCTATCTGCTGAGCATTGAGCATTCAGGCCTGTGCATTTACCTGCACAACGATGGCGCGTTTGTGATTCAAGACCTGGGTTGCTCCTCGCAAACCATCTTGATCTCAAAACTGGGCGCCAAACGCCCACTGAAAAAACCAGCACAGGGTGCAGCGCCGGTCAAAGAGCCCGTTTGAGGGCTGCGCACGCGAACAGACACATCTGAATTTGGCAGGCGCCGCACCATGGCATGGCGTAGCGGCTACATAGAATGGTTCTGTTATTGGCTAAAGAAATACTATGTCCCTGCTAACTCCTGAGGTGCATGCTGCGGCAAAAGCATCGGTTCTGTGCTGGCTGGCAACAGTAGATGCGGATGGTCAACCGAATGTTTCGCCCAAAGAAATCTGGACACCCGTGGATGAACGCCATGTGGTGGTAGCGCACATTGCATCGCCCGTGTCGGTGCGTAACTTGCAGTCCAATCCGCGTGCGTGTCTGTCTTTTGTGGACGTTTTTGCGCAAAAGGGCTTCAAACTGCAAGGTACAGGCCATGTACTGCACCCGCAAGACGACGCCTTTGAGCGATGGGCTGCACCGCTGTTGCCTTTGCTGGGGCCGCGCTTTCCGCTGCATGCCGTACTACTGATGGATGTAGATGCCGTGCAGCCTATCGTAGCTCCCAGCTACCGTTTGTTTGCGTCCACCACCACCGAGGCGGGCCAGATTGCAGGTGCCATGCAGCGCTATGGCGTACAGCCGCAGCAAGCTACCACCAGCGAATAACAAAAACCCAAGCATCCAAATCACTGACGGTATCGCACGCAGCCAGTTCATCAGCCGCAGTAATACGGCGGTAAAACGGTTTGTGCTTGCGGAGTCAAGTCCCACATTGAGGCTGGCTGCTCCGTTGTGGTGAGCGTACCTCTTGGCTGTCTCTCTCGCAACTTGCGGTCTACCTGCACCCGTCCCATCAGGGCACGGACTTGAACGTCGCGCTGCTCGACCAGAGCGACAAGCTCTCCAACCACGCCTGCGCCTTGCGCAAGATAAGTTGTGAGCTTCGGGTGTTGATCTGCAAAATTTCTGCAGGCAATAGCGTTACCAGCAGCTTTGGCATGCTGGGCGGCAGTGGTGCAAAGGTTGTGCTGTAGGCTTGCAATGCGGGGAGCAACAGCATTGTGGCCAGTTCCCAGAAGCTGGGTTCTTTGAGCGTTTGCATGAGCGTTGTCCTGTTGCACTGCGGCTTGCTGCAGCAATCTTCACGCTTTTTCTGTAGCTGCTTGCGCTTGCTGTGTTTGGACTGGAGCCTGTTTCGAATCTTAGTTGTTGCGCAGAACGATCGCAGTACCTGCGCGCAGGTTTTGCCCCATGCACCCTGCCATCCACGCCCAGCGCTATGGATACGGTTTTCATGCCAAACCACCTTCGCAGATCTGGCGTTCTGCCTTGCACCGTTGCACAAGGACTTACCCAGTAATCGCGAAAAGCTCTCCCAATCATCAATCCCACACATCCCGCGCGGAAGGTATCGGGTCGCAAAAGCTTGTTGGGCCTGGGCAGCCACGGTGTGGCTGGTTGCAGAGGGAGTGACTGAAGCGAATGGGACTGGGCTTGCACACGCTGGCACAACCACCACCTTGCATTCGCGGAGTTGGGAACGTTGTATGAGCTACTGCGTGCAGGCGGTAGCAAGAGCGGGAGGGACTAGGTCGTGGTTGGTGATGTGCTGGAACAGTTCAGTCATCGATGTCCCCATTTGCCGGTTTGAGGCAAGCTGGGCTGGCCGCTGCTTACAGTGCTCCTGACTGGTGGGCACTGTGCAAACCTAAACGCTTTGCACGTCATAGGGTATGAGCTACACAAAGCAGCCAGCACACTTCACAAGCAGCTACCTGACAAACCTTTTGCGTTGAATGCAGCTTTTGTAAACACATTCTGTTTCAGCCTTGCTTTCAAGTAGCGCGTTTGCCAGATAGTGATCACCAACCTTGCTTGCACGTAGTTATTGCAAAGCCAAACAGAATGCATGCACCCCTCATATCTGAAAGAGCTTGCATGCCGCAAAAACTACAGTGTTTTCTGTATCACAGCGAACTCGATCCTGCGGCCTTGGTCGCTTGCGTACCGGGCCTCATCAAAGAGGCTCGTCGCTTTAACGCGGAGCACCAGATCACTGGCGTGCTGATGTTTGATGGACACCGTTTTGCCCAGTACATCGAGGGTATGCCGGTGAAGGTTGACCTTCTTATCGACAAGCTGGCCAACGACCCACGGCACACCAACTTCACCCAGCAGTACAACGCGTTGCGCACCAGTGACCGCCTTTTCCCCAGCTGGTCCATGGCCTATGTACTGCTGGAAGGGATTGATCCTCTGGGCACAATTACATCCCTGCGCGGTGACTTGGCCATGAAGAAGTTGGAAGAAATGTTGCCAGAATTGGATTTAAGTTGAAGACCATGCTGCGCCCTCGTACATCTTGCAACCTTTTCATACATGGTCTTGATTGAACTTTGGCACACCAACGTCATCTACTCTTTGCAAGCGAAAGCTTTACCAGTTTCAAGCCGGGTTAAGGGAACCTCCTCCATCCCTCTTAATGCACATACCCTTAACGCGCCGCAAGGCACCGGCCTTTTATTCCAAGCCCACCCATCGGTGGGCTTTTTTTCGCCTGAATAAATGCTGTTTCGACGAAGGTCAAATACAACTTTACAAATATTTGTTTCAGTTTGATACAAAACAGCCGATAAACTGAACTTACAGGATAAGCACGAGGAGACATCAATGAGACTATGCATCATCAAAGTTGCGGGAGCGTATTACACAGCCCTCTTCCCCAGCACCTTTGCAGCGCTAGAAGACGCCATGAAACGGTTCCCCAAAGCCACGGCGATCAGCGTCCAAGCTTCTCGGCACTAAATACACGCTAGACGGGTGGTGCAGCCCACATTGTTTTCACAAGGCCTGCAGCGCTAGAACGCCACCCCAATCTTCCAAGCCCACCATCTGGTGGGCTTTTTTTCATCTGGCGTATTCAAGGCACCACGCATGAGCCTCACTTTGGCAGCCTAGCGGGGCACTGCGGGCAACATTGGCACTGGCCGCGTATGTCTTCCGCAGAAATTTTTAACCGCTTGAGTTTGCCAAAGCGGTCTTGCCGGTCACGCGCGTAGATGGAGTTGCGCATGTCCAGCGTGCTGTCTACCACGCGAATACCCGCTGAAAAACCATCTTGATGCACAGTTTTGCCCCACCTATGACCACTAAACACCGCGTAAAAAAAGCCTTGTCCATCAAGATGTACAAGGCTTTCCTTGCGTTTAACTGCTAGTGCTAGCTAGACGCTCACCCACTCAATTATAAACAAGCCTATAAACGCCTTTGTTTGCGCGGAGGTCGATTGCTTGGCGCAAGAAATACCATGCCGGATACCATCATTGGCAAGTTGCGCTGATACCAGCAAGCCCTGCCCTCCGCTCTCTCAATGAACAAAGAGCGATTTCTTCAGTTCCAGCACCCTTGCTCTTGGCTTTTGAAGTTGGCTTCAATCCCTCGCGCGTGAGTTTGGAAAAAAAGTTCCCACGCATATCAGGCCATACCAGCAAGTGTTTGTAATTACGCTTTCAATTTTCAGCGTTTACGACGACTCTGCGTTACTGGCAATGTTTTTTAACAGTCTTCTTTTTGCCAAGCCACCCACCAGGAATTGCGATGAAACAGCCCTTTGAGTGCCGCTTGAGAGATTTTCTTGAAGAGATTGAAGGAACGGAGAGAGCCTCTAATCGCCAAGAAGCTTTGGACTTGGTGTTGAGCGTTTGGATTGGTGTCCATGAGAAATATGGCACCCCAGAGAGCGATCTGGTTTTATTAAGAAATTTAGAGCTCTGCGCGGAGCATGGTTGGCACGACCTTGATAAAGACCCCTGCTACATGGACAGTCCAGAGGATAGCGGGCTGAGGCTACACCTACACCATGATGGAACCATCGTCCTGCAAAACTATGTAGACCCGAGCTTAGGAATTGTTTTCTCCAAGCCTGGCGCCATTGCGCTGCCAGCAGTGGCTTAATTGCGGCGCGAAGACTAGGGACTGCCCCCTGCTCCATCTAAGCACCGCCCTTTGGAAATCTTAGGGCGATGCCTTTAATTGAGCCTAATCTTTATGGCCTTTATGGGAGCACTCACTAGTGCACTACAGGCCTTGCACTTGGCCACTTGGCCACTTGGCCCTATCCTGGCGTCATTGGCCTTGAAGAAACTAGTGATGACATGCAACAGATCCATGTGGTGCGCAACTGGTTCTGCTTAGGCAGCGCTGACGCCAGAGCGGAGGCACGAAAGCTGGGCAAAGTTGCGGCTTCGATGCCGATGGCTACGAGATTCTGTGCAGACCGATTCTGACTGGGCAAGCCCACATCCCTCCCCTGTAGGCAGTCAAGGATTCAAAGACAGCTTGAGCTGCTCGAGCAGTTAGGGTAACGCTTATCTGCAAGCAAAGAAACATTAATTAACATAGGGTTCATGCAAGTTAACCAACAAGAATATGAGAGCGCTTTGGCTGAATTTCAGCCATTTTTGTCAGCGCCATTTCCTCCGCCACCTGGAAGTCCTCAGTCACTACATTTTGCTGAGATCTTGGAAAAAATAGAAACCTATGAAGCAATGCTTGAGAGCAAAAAAGTAAGTAAGTGAAGCTACTAGCGACTTAACTGTCTATCTGATTTTCATTCATGCATTCGGCGCGCATTTATACGCACCATGTGCTGCCAATTAACTTATGCAGCCGCTGGCTATTTGGTTTTCGCAATGAGCGTCAGCCATAGGTACTAGAACGTGAGAACGTGCTTCTGGCCAATAGCATGCACTCGCATAGCAAGTTTTTTTCAAGAAGCAGACTACTGAAATCCATGAAAAAATTCATGGCTATGAATCATCTGCCATCTCCTGACTCAGAGCACACAAATTCATCAGACCAGCCTGAAGAGATCCCTGCACCAGATAATTCAAGAGGCACATTTGCTGAAGTTTTACTCGCTTTCTTCAAGCTTGGTTTGACGTCATTTGGTGGGCCAGCTGCTCATTTGGGGTACTTTCGTACGGAGTTTGTTGAGCGCAGAAAGTGGCTAGATGACAAAAGCTACTCGGACTTAGTCGCTCTATGCCAGTTTCTACCTGGCCCAGCAAGTAGTCAGGTAGGCATAGCACTAGGGCTTGGTCGCTGCGGTTGGGGTGGAGCATTCGCGGCGTGGCTAGGATTCACCCTGCCTTCGGCAATCGCACTCATTCTTTTTGCAATCGGTGTTTCTCAATGGGCAGCGGTTGCTCAATCTGGAATCATTCATGGACTCAAAATAGCTGCGGTCGCGATTGTTGCCCAAGCTGTATGGGGGATGGCCAAGTCCCTTTGCCCTGACAGACTGCGTGCCGGTGTTGCAATTGCAGGCGCTCTTTTAGCTCTAGCAGTGCCTTCTGCTGCAGGGCAAATAACAGCCATTGTTATAGGGGGAATGATTGGGTACTCAAGACTAAAGCTGAACCAACTACCTACAACAAAGCATCTTGATTACGGCGTGAGTAAGTTGACTGGTGCGGCTTTGCTGGGTATTTTTGTAATCCTGCTTGTGATGCTGCCGCTCATAGACTCATTGAGCCATTCATCAATCGTCACCGTTTTAAGTGACTTCTATCAAGCAGGTTCATTGGTGTTTGGGGGTGGACACGTTGTGCTTCCTTTGCTTCAGACAAGCGTAGTTCCGAGTGGCTGGATATCAAACGAGGTCTTTCTTGCAGGTTACGGCGCTACACAAGTCGTTCCAGGTCCTTTATTCACATTTGCGGCTTACCTTGGCTCAGCCATGCCCAGCCCTTTTGGCGGTTGGGTTGGTGGCTTAGCACTGCTCGTGGCAATTTTTTTGCCTGCTTTCTTACTGGTCGTTGGCGCTTTACCGTATTGGGAAACTTTACGCCAGCGAGTCGCAGCGCAAAAGTTTATGGCAGGCGTGAATGCGGCCGTGGTTGGGGTGTTAGGGGCCTCTCTTTATGACCCCGTGTGGACCAGTGCAATTCATTCAAAAGCCGATTTCGGGGTGGCTTTAGCTGCATTCGGATTACTGGTTTATGTACGGTTGTCACCTGTCCTCGTGGTGCTGCTTGCAGCGTTTGCTGGATGGTTACTTCTGCTGTGAACAACCTTAATGGGTTGCAAGCCGCCTCAGATAACAGCCTGCTACGGTGCACCGCCAATCACCGGCCAAGTGGCGCGGCAGGTTCTTGCATCAAGCGCGTGCCCATCAGCTTTTGCAGCCAGCTCTGTGTATCGCTGGCTGCACTGTCCGAGTAGCTCGTTTGCGGTTGCGGCGTACTCGCTGACGGCGGCGGCGGAAGCTGTGGCAATTCGGTCATTGGCTTCTTTGAGTTGCTCGCGCAGCCGACCAGCATTGCGAGTGGCAACAGCAGCAGCGCCAGCAAGGCGCGTTTGTTCTTGGATGGCGTCATTCAGTGCACCTTGGTAATTTGTGTTGATGGCCTGGGCCACCAGGAAGGTGCCCGCATCGCGGTCGGCCAGCTCTTGGGTATGGGCCAGATTGATTTGCGCAATGTCTTCGCCCAGCCGCCAGCCATTAGCCAGCCACCCCGCGCCAAAGATTGAGAGCGCGGCAGCGGCCACCAGATAAGGTTTGGTTTTCATTGCACCCCCATGCAGTCACTGAACCGCTTTTGCTGGCGTGTCCACACACCCTTGCAGCCTTTGGGGCCCCAGTTCTGAGGCTTGGAGCAATCGCGCCCATCTTGTTTGCGCCACGCCAGCAGTGCTTGGCAGGCCGGCACGTAGTTGCCCGCCAGCAAGTGCGTACGCATTGAGCTGCCGCGCCAGTTGCCAATGCCGAACTGGTAGGTGAAGTCCAGGTACAGGTCGTACTCAGCCTGATGCAGCAGCACACCGGGCAAGCTGGCCTTGAACATGGCTTCATCTTTGCTTTTGTGATTGCGCACCAGCTGCAGGGCGCGCTCTTGGGTAATGGCTGGGTCTGCCAGCGTCACGCGGGTGCCGTCTTCATAGACCGTGGAGCCATAGCCAATGGTGGGCACATCACCTTGTGTGGGCACATAAGGTGCTGACCGGAAACCTTCGGCGCCCAAGGTGGCCAGCAGGCCAGCGGCAGAAACAGTCAGCGCTGCAACGGTCACACGAAGCTTGTTAGACATCGCAGCCCCCTTGAATGGCTTTCATGCGTGCTTGGTGCTCTGCTTCCGTGCGCGCGTCATCACGCAGGCGCAAGCCGTACTCTTTGCGGCGAAAGTAGAAGTTCACCGCCAAGCCCAGCAGCGCAATCACAATGCCCACCCAGCCAAAGAACGCACTGGAAGTGGCCCAGCCAAACCCAGCGGTCGCAGATCCGGCCAAGGTGGTCTTGCTGCCAACGGCTGCAGCGTTCGCGGCTTCAATTGCTGTTTCGACTTTCATTTGGATGCGTGCCTATCTGGTGCCCTGTTGGTTGCCGCAAGTGTTGCGGCTGCATCGCAATCCCCTATGCCCTATGCAGGGCGTAAAAAAACCGCCCGAAGGCGGCGGTTTGGGGTTGCTTGCCTTCTTGCAGGCAAGTGTCTTGAGTTGGGCATGGTTTCCCTAGCCCTAGCCGGGGTGCCTATGTGCACCTGAAATCTTTAACTCTCATCATTGCGACGAGAGAAGCCCGAGATGATAGCAACCAACAACAGGCTGCTTATCCAACCAAACAGCGTTTCAAACCACCCCACAAAGCGCACCACGTAGCCCCAGCGCCAATTCAAAATTGGTTCATGAACCGCACTTTCATTGACAGATGGTATGTATGCGCCCCAAGCTTTCTCTTGCCCCAAATCCACCACAGGCAACAGCAAGTCCAGCGAATAAAACAATGGATCGAAGGTTGAGTACTCCCCGGGCAAAGCAGTGCAGGAAGGCCAGTTGCCTGCCGCCACTGTTGGGTCGGACTGATGAGGCTTGCATTTGCTGTAGTTTGGATTCTGAAACACCAATGGATCTGAGGGTGCAATTGCATTGAATGGAGGCTGAGCAAGACCCCAGTAGAAACCTGCGCATATTAGCCAGGCCGCGAACATCCAACTCACCAATCGAACAGGTCGGTAGCCATAGCCCGCCAATTTCCCAAACCAATAATGTGCGCAAAAAGTCATCGCACGTTCTGGATGCCTGAAAAGCTCACAAGGGTCTTTGGGGAACTGACCCCGCCTGCCAATCTCACGCAAATGATCTTCCAAGGCAATCCCGACCTGCTTGGCATCTTCTGTATGCCCCATCTCACGCAACACACGCTGCAGCTGACGCCATGGTTGAGGGCGAAAATTCGCAGCTTCAAGGTGCGCCTTAGGCTGCCTACTTAACCATTCCAGTCTAGCTTTCCCGCTAGTTGCCGCTAGCCCCCCAAAAGACCCATAACGAAAACCATCGAGGGTGCTCTTCGGGCCCCAAGCGGCTAAATCATCTACAAGTACCGATACCTCTGCATGCGAAACATTGATACACATCGGTTGTTCTGATGTTTTCAAGTGTAAGACCCCGCGCACAACAGCAGACTCAATGCACAAGGCATAACTATTCACCGCTGCAAACTGTCCATCAGTGCAATCGAGATCTCCTCCAATTTGCGCACCCAACAATCTAACCTCACCCGTAGCTTTAAAACTGCGGCAGAGGTTCACTCCATTTTTTACATCTAAACGATTAGCCAGTAAGGCCACATCATTCGGCACTTCAAACAGTCCGCCGTAGCAATTAAGGTTGCCACTAATCTGTGAGCCAAGCAGTATGACCATACCCTTTGCCTGAAACCCGTCGCAAAAATAAACGCTGCCTTTTACATTTATTCGCTCGGCAGACAATGCATCACCACTACTGCCTTCAAACCTGCCACCTCTACACAGTAAATCACCGCCAATCAGCGAGCCTATCAAGCTGACCTCACCTTTTGCACTGAACCCGTCACAGAGGTTCACACCCCCCCGAACGTCTAAGCCTTCAGCCAAAAAGGCATTCCTCCCATTACCGTCAAATACACCACCTGTGCAGTCCAAATTACCGCCAATTTGCATGCCCTGCAAGCTGACATATTCTGTTGCTTTGAACCCATCACATAGTTGCACATCTCCTTTGACCACTGCCCCATCGGCCAACAGAGCACCGTCTTCAATCTCATTAAACTGCCCATTCTTGCAGTTCAAATTTCCACCAATCTGAGCGCCTAAAAACCTAACTTGCCCCGTAGCCCTAAAGCCGTTGCTCAAAAATACTGTTGAAGAGCAGTGCAACCGATCAGCTTTAAGACCATGAACAAGGTGACTACCTTGCAGGCTAAGGACACCATTCAGTTGAGCATCTTGCGCAACAATCGGCTCTGAAAAAAAGCAGTTAGTCAAGTTAACATTTACTGCAAGGCTGCATCCACTAAGGTTCAGCTGTACATCAACATAAGCTCCCCTCAAATTCACACCTCTCTCATGCACAGGTGCTTGCTCATCGCCACCTAGCAGCAAAAAGCGCAGAAAATCAGCTCTGACACAGTTTGCTTCAGTGACTGGCACTAACTCTTCTCTTTGCGGAGATAACACAGGACCTAGTGCTTGCACTGGTGCGAGTAATGGCAACGGCCATGGCACTGAATGACTTAACACGGCGAGTCGCCCCAACCTACACGCCTTCAACAGTTTTTGCTCACCGGGCTTAAGCGGCAGAAAATCACTCAAGCTGCGGCCAAACGGTTTCTTTGATGTCTTAGGTTGTTTTGGCTCCATGGCTCCCACCCTCTTTTCATACTTTTGTGTTGAAGCTGGATATTAGCGGCGTCTCAGATACAAATACTGACACTTGCCAATCAGAGCACTGGCGCTATACTGAACGGGTCTCGAAAGAGATGGAGCGTAAGAACTCCTTTGAATGAGCGGAAGAGCCGCACCCGATAGCTAGCGGTTTTTTTGCGCCCGGAATTTGCGCGTCTGTACTTCGCACTGACGTTTGACTTATGGCCGGGAGGGCGACGGATACAACACCCGCAAGGGAAAGAAGTCCGCCTGGCTCATTCCAGGTTCTTAACCTCCCGGCCGCCTCATGGTTGCGCGTAAGAACGCTCCATGGGGCTTCATAAGTCTCAATGAGGAGCAGTCCATGTCGCAATCCACCTTGGCTATCAATGCCAGTCCATCCGAATCCACCTTCAGCTTTGGCACGCACAATGTGCGCGTCGTCATGCGTGATGGTGAACCTTGGTTTGTTGCGGCTGATGTAGCCGAAGCGCTGGGCTATCGCAACGCCCCTGATGCGGCGCGCAATCTTGGTGAACACCAAAAGGCTTCTACGCAAATTGTGCGTAGTACCTCTGGTGGCAATCCAAATCTCACCATCATCAATGAGTCAGGCTTGTACCGCCTTGTTCTGCGAAGCCGCAAGCCCGAAGCGGAAAAGTTCTCAGATTGGGTCACAGGCGAAGTTCTGCCCAGTATTCGCAAGACTGGCAGCTATGGCCAAACTGCCTACGACCCCGACCGAATCGCCCTCGCCCACCGCGCCGCGCTGGTGGCCACGGCAGAAGTGTACCAATCAGTGTTTGATGCGGTGATGCAGGGCCAAGACTGGCAACTGAACCGCTACATGCTGCGCTTTGATGCCACTGCCGAAGACGGCGCGGTGGCCCGCGTCAAGCCTGTTGACCGCAATGCCTATGTGATGCCGATTGAGCGCTTCCACAGCGCGATTGAGGACAGCATGATGGTAGATGCGCAAACGCTGACGCAGTTGGCATCTACCTGCACTACCCGCTTGGGCCGCATGGCTGCCCGCAATGCAGTGGCGGCGCCGCAGCAAGGCAGCTTGCAGCTTCGGTAGCTAGCCAATCGAGCTGATGGGCGGCACCGTGGATGACACATCCCCGCCATAGCTGTACCCCACGGACATGCTGGATGTGCCACCAATCGATGCGCCCACATGCATCATGGAATAGGCAGAGCTGGTGAGCTGGGCATAGACCTGTGTGCCGGCCTTAGCCGCTTCCAAGCGCGCTGCGTTGGCGGCGTTGGTGGCGTCGTTATTGATGCGGGCTGTCTGCAGAGCGCCTTGTACGCCTGCGGAATACTGGCCCACCACTGCTTGCCAGTGCGCCAGCTGTGCCTGTGCTTCGGCCATGGCCGCTGCAGTCTCTGCCCGGTAGCCATCCAGCATGGCGCCGCTTTGGCGCGCCACGGAATCCAGTCGCATACCTTCTGTGCGCATGCTGGATTCGTAAGCGCTCCACTCTTGGCTCTTGGCCGTAATCAGTGCTTGGTAACGTGAAATGTGGGCACGGGCAATGTCGGCCTCGGCCCCCACTTGCGATGCATACGCAGCTGCCTTGGCTTTGTACACATCGGCCTTGGTGGACTCGCCCTGCACCTGGGCCTTGAAGGCCTCGATCTTGGCGGTTTCAGCATTCACCTGTGCCACATAGCCGCGTACTTGCTCACCGGCTGCGCTGATTTTGGCTTTCTCAATCTCCACCAGCGTTTGCGCGGCACCCACCTGGGCTTTAAAAATCTCCACGGTGGACATGCGCGCTTCAATCTCTGCCTTGAACTGTTCCACGCGCAGCTTGTTGATTTCTGCCTTGGACATTTCCGCCTGCAGCTGCGCCTTGAACACTTCCACCTTGGCCAGCTGGCCGTCGATGATGGTTTTATAGACGCTGGCATAGGTCTGGTAGCCCTGCAGCAACCCATTGAACTTCTGAATGGCCGCGTTGTGCAGCTGAATGGCGTTCTCTGCAGCGGCCTTGGACGATTCAAAGGCCATCTGTTCCATCTGGTAGCTGTAGTCGATCAGCTTGCTTTCCAGCTGCATGCCTTCTGCTACCGACTGGCGCATGTTCTCCTGCTCCATCTTGGCCTGCTCAATGGATACCTCGCGGCTGTGCGTGGCAAGCTGGTCGTAGTACTCCTTGGTCACTTGCTGCATGCCCACCACCAGCGCACCAGTGGGCAGCGGGAACCCGGCGCCGTCTGCCATGCGCTGCAGCTCTCGGGACTTGGCCAGCGCAATGTGCGTCTCGCGGCTGCGGCCTCGATCCCAAATGGCTTGTTCAACCGCAGGGGGCAGACCGGTACCACCTTTCAGGCGACGGGCAATCACGGCCTTCAACTGCTCCAGCAAGTCAGAGGCGTACTTTTCCCCGGCAACGTACTTGTATGGCGTGGGCTCCAGCAGCTCCAGCGTGGGCCGCTGCTCCAGTCCATCCAGCCAGTCCTCGCGCAAGTTGACACCGGCAAACGTCACCGTGCCCACTTCCATGTAGGTAGGCAAGTCCGGCATTTCAACCACCGGAGCGTCTGGTGTTGGTACGTCGCGGATGCTGGGGATGGTTGGAATGGCGCCATAGGTCAAGGTGGGCGCGTCCGGGATGTGGATGGTCAAGTCGTCCAGCTCAAAGCGCGTAATCCCCAGCTCCGGCACCTGGGCGCTGAATGCTGCGGGGCGCGCCAGCAAATTGGCCGGCTCAAACTTCACCTCGGGCAGATCGGGCGCATCAGGAATGGCGCGGATGGGCGGCGCGGCGGGCGTCTCCCACTTGAAAGACACCGTAGGTGGTGTGTAGATCGCGGCATTGAGCGCATTGGTGAAGGTGCCCAACTGCTCCTGCGCCTTCTGCGCATAGCCTTCAGCGGTTCGATAGACCTGATTGACGATTTCTTGTGCGGATGCCATTAGCCAATCCTCCGTGTAGATGCCTGAATGTCCACCTCAATGCCTGAAAGCACGAAGGTCTGGCCCTCGGGGTTCTCAAAGCTAAAGGACAGGAAGTTTTCTCGAATGCCGCGCCCGGTTGTTGCGCGGGACACGCCCTGATCACGCAGCACCACGGGGTATGGGTACACGCGGCCGCTTTCCACACCCACGCTAAAGATGGCTTCGCCGCTGGTCTGGCGCAAAGCCAGATAGGCCGCTGCTACATGCTTTTTCTGCATCGACTTCCAGGCACGCGCGCCTGTGTTGATCTTGCTGACGATCAGCTCGCCCGCATCGGTGTCGCCGCCCAGCCTGTACAACCCAAGGGCAGAACCGGCATGGTGGGGGGTGATGGATTGAAAAGCGAAGCGGCTGTATTCCGTCACCGCTCCATTCAAGGTGTTCATGACAATTGCGTTCATGGCTTGAGTCCAAAGTAAAAGCCCACCCGCAAGAAACTTGGCGAGTCGGCAAGAAGAAAAGGAAAAGCGGTTGCGGAGTCCACCTCTTTGACAGGCGCCTTCTTGCCGCACTTGATGAAGTAGCGCGCCTGCATGGCCTTCTTGTCAGCAGCAGCGATGTATTGCTCCTGGCAGTAGCACACCATCCATGCCTCATCACTGAAGGAGCGCAGCTGCAAGGTGGAACGCGGCGCCACAGCGTGCGCACCCGTTTTCTTCATCTCCAGCTCTAGGTGGGTGAAGGTGGTCCGGTGCAGCACAGTGCCGGTGTAATGAAAGGGCGTGCCGTCGCGCCCTGGGTACAGAAACAAGGCGTCTTGTGCCCATATGGGTGCAAAGTTGGCGTCATCCCAGCCATACGCATTGGCCGGGGGATTGCGCTGCCCGCTGGGCACCAGTGGCAGTAGCTTTTCGTAGAAACGCAAATCGTCACTTCGGTAAAGCTCAACGCCTGCCAACTCCAACTGGCCATCCATCCCAAAATGCGGACAGGTGTTACTCAGTTTGACCGCCGTAGAGGCGAAGTACCGCACGGCATCATCCAGCACCCGGTCACCGGCTTTATAGGTACGGCTCTGCCCCAGCTCATGCACGGCGGTGGGCGTATGCAGAAAGTCGCGGTACGTCAGTGCATACACCGTGGGGCGCGCCTGCACGGGTTCACCCGTGGCGCTAAACACCTCTTTGACTTCCCGGCACAGCACATGGCCCAGATCCACATCCAGATCAAACACCATCAGGTTCTGCACCGTGATGGCTGGCCCAGCCCCCGAATGACTCCACCACCGGGCATTGTTTTCTTCCATGGGGCTAGCAAAGGTATCGGCCACGGCATAGCTGGTTTTGCCCACCTCCTTGTCACCCACTTTGAGCACACACCCCACCTCGCCAGAGAAAGACACGCTGCGGCTGGGCCACGCATCATCATCGGCAGTCACACTGGCTGTGTACCGCAGCGCGCGGGCAGCATCGCCTTCAAAGTAGATGAACCGCTCTTTGCCCTCTCGGTCATACCCAGCGGCCAGCAAGCACCGTCCTGTCAATGAAACTTCGCAGGTGAAGTGCCAGCTGGTGGTGTAGTGATTCTTGAACTTGGGCGTGGCGTAGAAGTCAGCGGCCAGCCCAAATGGCTTGTACCGGCCTGTGAGGTTGGACTCGGCATAGGTGGCAATCGTCTTGGGGCCGACATTGCCGTGTGCGTCCACCATATTGGCTTTGGTATCGCGGAAAGAAATCCACTCCGTCTCATAGCCATCGCCGGAATGCTCGGGCACTGCATCCACGGGCTCTAAGGCACCACCGCGCAGATTGAACAGGCGGTGTGGGCCCAAGGCTGCGTCATCACTGATCAGCTGATGCACTTGGCGCCTGTCCACCAAGTTGTCGGAAAGACTGCTCAGGTGGTGGGCTGCATCGGTCAGCCGCGGGTAATCGCTTTTTGCTGTCAACGCTCCGTAGTAAGCGTTGATGGAGAGTCCCAAGGACGTGCTGCTGAGCGCCACGCCGCCCCAGCGCATATCAAAGTGGCTGGCCAACTGCTGCAGAGAATCAAAAGTCTCGGTACTGCCGACACTGGTCGCATATTTAACGACCAGCCCCATGAACTGCACCTTGCAGCGCACATAGCGCGAGAGCGACACCCCATTGGCCGCAGCATCCTCAAACGAGGCGCCGTAGTAAGGCTGGAATGAATATTCAAAAATATTCTTGATCCAGTTGGTCGCCCGGTATGACTGTACATACCAGCCAGATGCACCCGGTGGGCGCGCTGCCACCTGGTTGTCATCCATCCACGGCGGCACATTGACGTTTTCGCCCGGACGATCCGAATCGCGCACCAGCTCACGGAAGTAGTTGATCCCCGCCTCAGGCACATCACCGTCATCAAACAAAAACGCTGTCTTGGGAATCACCACAGGCGCATGCGCAGGAAGCTCTTGGGTGTTGTCATCCGACAAGAACAGCACATTGTCTTGCCCATTCTTGGTGGAGTACGCGCCGATACTCATGATCGGGTCATAGAAGGCCGGCGCCTGAAACGGCGTCTCTCCATGGCCTTCGGGCGCAATCACTGGGTTCACCGCGTTCAAGTCCATGTCTGTGAACTCACGGGCCTGCCCCAGCTGTCCATCGACCTGATGGTTATGTGCCGCGTAGTAATTGCGATCCAAGCGGGCATAGAAGCTGCCCCACCCCTCCCAGTGCAGATTGCGCGTTGCCTTCTCGGGATTGAAGTTGCTCGACACCCGTTTGACACCAATGTCTGCCTGCTTCTCAGTGCTTGGGTTCACAAAGAAAGGTGTGGTGCCATTGATGGTTTTGAGTTCCAGACGATAAATATGGTCCAAAGACCCAGGCACTGAGCCACCCAGTACAGGCACGCCACCAAGGGCAATGGCTTTGAGACCATCTGGCGAGAAGTTCCAGTCCACGACAGGCGCGACAACACCACCACCAGATTCAACGGCCGCACCGCATTCCACGAAAGTGCGGTTCACCGCTTTGAGGTCAGCCAGCTTGATCGTCCCCACCACCAAGCCCGAAGATTTCACGGACTGGGTGATGAACACCAGCCACTTTTCTGCGCCACGCATGGCAATGGCAGCGCCGTCGATAGCCGTCCTTGTTCCTTGCTCAAAAAAGAAGTCCAGCTTGCACTGCTTGCCCTCGACATACACGGTGTCGTCTTCATAGGTCAGCACCAGTGACTTGTCTTTGGGGCCACGCCAAATCCGCCCACCACCCACACGGCTGTCGCAGATATGGTGTTTGCCGCTGCGCCCATCCACGTAAGTGAACACTTTGGGGGCATCGCCCACGGGCTTCGTAAAGTCCTGGCCCAGCAGGCTGCCACTGGCCACGCCCGGCTTGCGCACATAGCCTTGGGGCGACTGTTCATCCCCTGGCACCAAGCACCACCCATACTCCCATTGGTCGTTTGTCTGCTGCGCATCGTTGGCCCACACAAACACCCGGTCTTGCCCCTGCATAGACTCCATGCGCACCCGGGTGCCATCAGTCAGCACGCGGTTAAAGACAAAGAAGTCCCCCACCGATGCGAGCTTGGCCAAACTAAAGCGCGTGTAAATCTGCTGGATTTCAGTATGCCGCTGGGGCGTCATGCGCCCGCTTTGCATCACCACCGTGACCGGCTTGCTGCCAGTCACAGGCTTGCCGCCAAGGTCTTGCCAAAAGGGCTTGTGCAACATGCTCATTGGGGAATGGCGATGTACTGGGGAATACCGCCCACTTCGCGGAACGTGGCGGCCACTTCCTTGACCTCTGTGCGGTAGCGCTCAAACGTCAGGCGGTTGAACTGGCCACTGTTGAAGCCCGCCACAATGCCACCACCGGCAATGCACAGCATGGCCGCACCTTCGCCTCTGGCATCGCCCAGACCCACCATGTCACCTAGCACCGGCACGCCCGAACCCAGCACCACGCCCTGGTTGAGCACTTGCCTGAACTGCAGGCCTTCAAACTCCGTACCGCCCAAAAACGCAAGCTCCCGCTCGGTGCCCACGTAAATCCCATCGTCCACAGGAACAATGAGCGTGATGTTGGAGCCAAACTGCTTGTAGTCGCGCTGCAGGTCAAACAGCTCCCATTCGCCATGCAGTGAGGCATACAGGACACGGCCCACGGCCACCAGCATGCGGCCACGCCAAAACGCCAGTACGGTGCCCACCGGTGCGGGCTGCATGAAGGCCGTGCGGCAAGGCAAGGTCAGCGCGTCCACCTCACCCATGTAGCTGAAGCTGTCGCCACGGGCCACGCCTGCGTAATAGGCATGGTCGCTATTGGGTGGCGTCAGGTACACATTGAGCTCGTAGCCCTCCAGCTCGGGCAGGCCCATCAGCAGTACGCCGCCATCGTTGACCTGCAGTGGCGCGCTGTACACCGCCCCACCCTCCAGGCCATCCACAAGCCGCGTGTAGGTCAGCGCATAGCGGTATTCGCCCTTGGTCAGCTTGCCCGCCACCTCGGTGAAACCGCCCATCGACTGGGCCACCGGCACGCCCCAGTCGTGGGCAGTCTGGCCGTCTGTGATGCCTGCAATCAGTCCATTGGTGAACGCGGTGCGCCCATCGGGCAGGTTGCAGTACCAGACACGGGCAATGCCCAGCGACGGGTGCAGGCTGACTGCCGCGTCAGGCTGGCCATCTTCTGGCAGCGCCACCAGCTCACCACCCAAACGGGTAGCCAGTAGGTAGCCCTGAGCTTCGTGCACGTTCTTGTGGCAATGCTCGGACTGCTGCTCGTAGCCGGTGCGGCGGCGCAGCTCACGACTGGGCCCCACATCCACATCCAGTGCCACAGCCAGCTCTTTGTCACCCATGTTTTCGGGTTCAACCACGTTGTTGATGCCCCGGAATTCTTTGAGTTTCAGCATTCAATGTTCCATGTACGTTTAGGCCGGCCAAAGCGCGTGCCGGGTGCTATCGGCAGGGCATGCACGGTGATGGCCATGGTGTGCACGCCCCACTTTGTGGTTTGAAAGCCTTGCGCCTGCACAGCCAAGCGGGCCGAACTGCTGGGGGTGCCGAACTGGGTAGTGCAAAAGCCTTGGACGTTGCCTTGCCGCATGACTAAGGGTGTGCCGAACTTGGTGGCTTGCCAGCTTTGGGCCTGCGCCTTCAAGTGCAAATTCGCGGCAGGCGTGCCGAACTTCGTAGCCGGGGCCATACTTGCGGCGTGCATGGTCAGGCGGGCAGTAGCTACACCGAACTGCACCAGCGGCACGGCTGGCTGCTGCTGTACCTGCAGCTTCAAGTGCGCTTGTGGCCGCCCAAACACACCGCTGCGCCAGCTACGAGCCTGCGCCACCACTGGATAACCACCTCCGCCCACATCTGTATTGAAGGTGGCGCGCGGTATGCCAAACCGCACCCCCGTGGACACGGGCGCGGCAATCTGCGGCATGTAAGGCACCCCAAAGCCACCACTGACCCAGCTTTGGGCCTGCACCACCTTGGTCGGGGGCGCAATCCATCGCTCGGGAGTGCCGAACTTGGTGGTCATAAAGCTGCTGGCAACATGGCCGGTAGGCTCGACAACGTCCTGCTCAATCCACTGGGCATCAGCACTACCCGCCAGCAGCGCGGCATACGGCAAAGCGCCCAGCCAAGAAGCATCAGCGCTGACTGCAGCCAAGGGCAGGTACACCGGGGCAGCAGGCTTGGGGTGTGCAAATTGCCCATCAGCAGCACCGGCCTGCAGCGGCTGGTAGGCCTTGGCACCTTGCCAAGAAGCATCGACCGCACCCACAGCAAGCGGCGCGTAGGGCTTGGGCTGGGGTGTGGTTGTGCCGCCCTTGCGGCTCCACTGCCCATCTGCAGCACCGGCCTGCAGAGCCTGATAAGCCTTGGCCCCCAACCATGAGGCATCGACCGCCAGCGGCAGCAGTGGCACATAGGGGGTGAAGTCCTCGCCACCAGTGTCCGCCGCGCGCCACTGGGCACCAGCTGCTGCAGGGGCCAGCGCTTGGTAGACCTTGGCCCCGTGCCAAGATGACCCAGCCTCACCCGGCAGCAATGTGTCGTAGCCGGGTGTCTGTGGCAACTCCACAGGCGCAGCCCAGCTGCTGCCCGCGTCCATTCCAATCAAAGGGTTGTACGCGGGGCCAGCCTTCCAGGCTGCGCTGGCTTGATCAGCAGCGAGGGCCATGCTTACACCTGCACCTTGTCAATCAAGTCGTTGAAGGTGCCTGTGCTGTCAAACACAACGCGGCTCAGCAGTTCACCCTTGAGGGCCACGGGCACTTTGAAGCGCCCGGTTGCATCGCTTTGCGTCCACTGGGGCTGCGCCAAGCTGTCTTTGCTGCGGGGCGACAAAAGCACATCACGGGCCACGCCTGCGCCGTCTGCATCCTTGATCAAGCCGGTAACCAGCTGCAGCTTAGCTTGGGGCAGCCACAAGGCAAAGTGCGCAAACGCATCCGTCAGATTGCCTCGAATAGAAAACACGGTGCTTTTCTCAACGGCACCCGTGCTGGCATCCAAGACAACCACCAAAGCCGCCTGCTCGGCCCCGCCGTATTCCCGGTTTACCTTGTCGCCCGTGGCGTAGCCCATCAAGGCCACCTTGGTGCTGTCAGCGCTCAAACTGAACCCGAGCTTTGCCATGGACTTGAAGGTGTTGGCCGCTGTCGAAACCACCACTACAGGCTCAGCGGCTGCATCGGCCAGATTCAGCTTGTGCAACGTGCCCACGCCTGAACCGTCCACCTCCAAGGCGTAGTACAGGGTTTGACCATCCGGCGAGAAACCCAAGTCAGTGACAGAGCCGCCCATATTCAGCGCGGGCAGCGCCAAAGCCTCCAGCGCGGGCCAGGACTTGCCACGAAACCCATGCTCCGGGCCGTGCAGGTACACGGCATCACCCGTTGGACTGAATTTCAGCCAGTTGGTGGGCGACTGCATAGCGCCATCGTCACCTTCTGCCGGGTCATAAAACGCCGCATCCAGCTTCATGGCTACGTCGCGCGTCCAATCCGCAGTCTTGAAGGCCGCGACACCATAGGTGACACGGGCCACAAATAGATAGTCCTCGGCTGGGCTGAACTCCAGCACGTTGGCCATGGTTGGCCCCATGTAAGTGACTGGGGGGCCGTTGAACGTCAGTACAGCCACCTCCGCCTTGCCCACCGCATCCACCACACGCACGCCATCGCTACCTGCGGCAATCGCAACCACGCCTGCATTGCTGACAACCATGCCATTGGGAAAGAAGTTGCCACCCGCAAACGGTGGGGCCGTGTGCACCCGCTGCCAGCTGTCGGTGTCGTACACATCGACCAAGTAGCCATTGGCCGTAAATGACAGGCTGGGGGGATTTTGGTTATCGGAAGGCTCACGGCGCAGGCAAGCCACGAACTTGCCATTGCGCGAATGGGCAACAAATACCGTGTGCGGGCTGACCGGGGCCGCTGCCATGGTCGGGGCGTAATGACCATCGGCATAGGCCTGCACACCCAGCGTGCGGGCAGCGCCTGCCAGCTCAGACAGGCCATGCGGCACCACAATGCAGTCGAGAAAACTAGGCATGGTGCACCCCGCTTACAGGCTGAAAATCTTGAAAGCGTCGCCGTTCCACTGCACGGATACGTCCGAACCGTTGGTAGCAACCGGAAAACCCGTGATGGTGTCGATGTAAGCCAGCAAGGGGGATGTACCGGGCTCGCCTGTGTCCTTAAACAGCACCACGGCCTTAGCAGTCGCGCCTGCAGCTACTTTGAGCCACGCCACATCATCAGCATCAAACACGCCGCGCGTGGTGGTCTTGTTCGCAAGGGTCTGGGGCTGGCCCAGTGTGTATGCCGCAATGGCATCAAAAAAGGCATCAGTATCCAGATTGGGCAGGTAATCAGCGGATACCAGCGCCACCTTAATAACGTCGGTTTTCCAGTTAACAAGCTGGTTTAGCGTGCGCTCTTTGCCAAGCGCGAAAAGTGAATTAGCCATGGCTGGGACTCCTGAAGGTAGCCCTCAGTCTTTCCAGTCATGACCAATTCCGCTAACCCTATGCTGGGTTGAAAACAAAGGTGCTGCCACCGATACGATCGTGCTGGCATTTCTGCAGCGCCTAGGCAGAATGCACGTGAGCATCACGCATCATGACAAGCGTGGCCAAAAATTAGAGGAGGAGATCAACGTGCGATTAATCATCTTCACAGCGCTGGCACTGGCATGCCAGTTCGCCAAAGCTGAAACCGTTCAAGTCAAATACCTTGGCCCAATCTCACTGGATGCGTTCACGTGTACGAACGTGCAAGGTGACAGCAACGTAAACCGTATTTGCTATGACCAAAAAGAACGGTACATGGTCATTCAGCTGAAGACGACCTACTACCACTACTGTGAGATAGGCGATGCAACCGTGGCCGCTCTGCAAGCCGCCAGATCTAAAAGCCAGTTCTTCCAAGCCAATATTCGGGGTAGTGGTTCAGATGGGCCGTTTGACTGCCGCACACACCCTATTCCTAAGAAATATCGGAATTGAGCTTTAGCGGTTACGGCTGGCCATTAGCAGTCACTCCATGATTGGTCTTATACGGCTCATAAAAGGACCCAATCTCGAGATTTTTAAATTTGCCTGTGGCTAGCTCGCGATTGTTCACTCACACCATTATGGATAGACTCACTTTCACAAGAAAGACAAGCATTTTTGTCTGTCGACTATATCTAGTTACTCCGCACACAAAGAACAATGCAAGTCGCACATACCTTTAACGCTACGGAATGGATCGCCCAAAATGCTTATGGAGGCATTGAGCTATCAGACGAAGCTCGGGAAGCGGTGTCGAGCTTTACAACAATGTGGAATTTTTTCGAGAGCACCATATGCGACAACCGTGCCTCAATTGCTGCATTCGAGCGCGCTTGCGAACGGTTTGAGCCAGATCACACTCCTCCGCAAACGATTGAAACACTAAAGGAATGCTTGGCTTTTTGGAAGTTTCGCTACCGTACCCCCGAGGGATTTGGCCATCGATTTGATGCCCTGTACTTTCGACCAAACGACCGAAGAAATTATGTCGAATCCGTACTTGAAGGGCGAGAAACAGACCCAAAAGGTAACCTGCTTGCATTGATGATCATTATCTACCGATTGCGAAACAACCTCTTTCATGGCATCAAAACGCTTGAGATGCTGAACGATCAAGTCCATAACCTCATAAATGCCAGCCGCTGTTTGGCTGCAGTTATGGAGGCTATCCCATCGCACCTCCTTTTTACTCGACAGCAAATTGTGGCCAATCGCTAATAAATGCAGTGAGGTCTAGCCAGCCTTTCAAAAGAACCCATTTCGGCAGTTTGCATAAGTACCTGACAGTCCATGGCAACACTCTTGGATGTATATGCTAAGTTCGGCGAAGTCGCTGAAGCGGCGCAGTTGCTCGAAACTGAGTTGGGAAATCTGTTGCTGTCTGAAGCCATCGATATGCACGGTTTCCGGAAGACTCAGAACAAGGTACTTGCAAAAAAACTCATCGGTGAAATCGATCGAAAGACGCTTGGCCAACTGATTCAAGCGTTGAATAAGGGCCGCCAACCTGATGAAGCATTTCAAGGTTTGCTTGCAGTAGCGCTAAACGAGAGAAACAGGCTCAATCACTCTTTCTATCGTGAACACAACCTCCGAAGGAATTCAGTGCAAGGTCGGTTGCTCATGATTGCGGATCTGCGAGTCATTCACGATCACATTCTCTCTGCCTATATCACTGCGCTTCGTCAAACAAAGAGCGAAATTTCAGATGACACTCTTCTCAAAGCGCAATCAGGGCATCTGCCAATCTAAGAGTTTCTAGAGGTGTAGGGGCACGACCTTTCAGTCAAATGGACTGACTGTCCGCGTTGAGTTTTTGATTCAACTGGTCAATGCAACACAATGATCGCTACTGGCGCAAGGAGTGTTTGCATGAAGCCAAGTTCGTTTGCGAGAGTGCAACTATCAACATTGTTTCCAGTTGCAGAAGCGGCAGATTTAGTGCGAGGGAGGCTAATGTTGTCAAAATAGCGATGTTTACGACCACCAATTTCCATCTCGAATAGCCAGACTTGGTGTTTTCAACTAAGGAGCTATGAAAAATGGAATGGTCGACAATTGAAGCCTATATTGATTTTGTTTTTGCACTCATCAAGGTCGCTGTTCATGTCATGAAAGTATTGCAAACAAACTAAGTTGCAAATAAAAAGCCCTCATTCTGAGGGCTTTTTTGTTGGTTATTACTGCTCACCAAGCTCTGTGACCCATTCTACGAATTCTTCAATGTCGAATCCGCTATCGATATCAAGCAAGAAATGCATGTAGTTCGGCTGACCACCGACCAGCAATACTGCTGAAACACCTTCACTCTTGAGAAGTGGCACCACCTCATCACGCAGCTCTTTTGCGTGGGGGCGCATCGTGTCGAAAACCACGTAGCCTTGCCTTAGCACTTCTTCAGCAAGCGCTTCCGCTGTTAGGCCATCGTCCATGTCGAAGATTTCTAGCTTTGGTTTATTCATGAGAGGTTTTTGCCGCAAAGTCAGCAGCGTGTGAGCATGGGTTAATGATTTACTTAACCAAGGTCCGTATTTCTTCTTGAGTATCAAGGATGTCCGCTTCAACGGCAGCCAACTGTCGTTCGATGCCATTCAAAGCTGATGCATCGACTTGCACCTTAGTCAACCTCTCAACAACCAACTGAAGAGCGGATCGTTCCGAGTGAAAACCGACGAGCTGGACAGCTAGTTGCTGTAGTTGTGCCGGGTTGATGTCTATTGGGTCTGCAACACGAACCAAGCGTGCACCCTCCTGATTGAGAGAGGCATCTTGTGCTTTGGTATCTGAAGTGGGCGCCGCTCGCTCCTCCGAACCGCTTAGCAGCCATTCGAAATGCACTTCTAGTGCCTTGGCTAGGCGTGCCACGATCTCTGTTCTAGGTTTGCTTCTCCCTGATTCGTACCGAGAGATTTGTGCTGCAGCCACACCACTAGAGGAAGCCAAGTCCATCTGGCTCCACCCACGCAGAGATCGCGCTTGCACGAGGCGGTTTGCTAGTGTGTCATCCATAAGAACAATCAAGAAAAATCATAACTAGTATTGACTGATATTTTTTAGCATGTACTATACTGTTCATGCCTATTCAGTACCAATGCAAACGAAAGGAGATTGTATGAGCATGAGGATAGATAAGCCTGGGGCGCAATACGTATTGAAGTTTTTCGACAAGACATTCAAACAAAAGCTTAAGGCCAGTGCAGCGCTGAACGATCGAAGTATGAACGATGAAATCCTCTATCTAATCAAGCGCGGGCAAGAGTCTGTGAGGCATGAGGCCCAGCATGAAAAGCAGGCCTGAAAAAGGAAACGCCTCGGAGCTACTACCTTCCGAGGCGTCGAGTGTCAAAAACCAAATAACCAAACAAGGATTCAACATGTCGGATTCTAAAGCACTGATCATCGGAACAACAACCGTTCAACAAGTGAGCGGTCTGTATTCACTGAACGACCTACATAAAGAGGCCGGAGCCCTACCGAAACACAAGCCCGGTAACTTCCTCGGGATTGAGCAGACTAAGGAGCTCATGGCCGAACTCGAAACTGCTGGAATCTCAGCAGTTTCCACACGCGAAGGTCGTAACGGCGGCACCTACGCTTGCAAAGAACTTGTGATCGCCTACGCAGCCTGGATCAGCGCAGCGTTCCACCTTAAGGTGATTCGGGTGTTCTTGGATGTAGTTCAGCCGCAATCTGAACCCGTTCAAATGCGCCTTGACTACGACCGCATTAGCCCTGCTCAAGCGCAAGACCTCAAAGAGATAGTCGCGGCCATCGTTCAATCAGGCGTGCAAACCTACGGTGAGACTTGGAAGCGTTTCCAGAACAAGTACCAAGTCAACAGCTACTTGGAATTGCCCGCCACCCAGCATCTGGAAGCGCGCCGGTATTTGATTGCAAAGTTACCAAAGGGCTATGCGGGCGATGTTGTTGGCGAGGTTGACAAGCCCTCTGCCCTGCCTCGCCTTCAACTGCGCCATTTGCCCCCAGCCGCAGGCACCTACCGTTTCGACCCAGCCAATCCTTACCCAGCCACTGGCCGCACCATTGAAGTGGCCAAGAGCATCACCTCTGACATTCGCATCTGGAGTGACAACTTGCCGGGCACTGCACGCCAAGACCTGTACGAGGCAACGCAAGTGCTGTATGACTTATTGGTCAGCGGCTGGACTGAAGTGGATGAAGCCTTGGGGCAAATGCACACCGCCATTCACATGCTCAACCGCTGGCAAGGCCGCGGCGGGCGCGCAGGCAATACGCGCTGAGTGCACTTATCACCGAGGCACTACCCGCGCGAACAGTGCCTCGAGTGACTATGCGCACGCCCTCTTAGTTCACAGAAGACTATTTGGGTAGTGTTCTGTCGCTGCTTTCGGTCAAAAGCTGAGCATTTTTATTTGGAAAGCTGAATGGCTATTCGCTTTAATGCACCATCAACTTTATCTTTCCATCCTTCTGATAAGTCCAAAACGAGACTCAGCTGAAAGTGCCCTTCTGGGGGATTAGTGCCAACCGTTTCAGCCAAGAATGCAGGTAGCTTTGCGGCCTCGTCAATAATTCGTCCCGCAGTTCCTATTAGTAATTCTTGAAGCTCTTCGAATATTTCATCTAAAAACGCGAACCTTATGGACTCCTCCCACTTTAAAGCGCTTTGGCACACTTCGCTGTAAAGCCGGGCTGTTGCGACTATTGCAGTGTCGCTTCCTGGAACTCCAGGAGCGCCCCAAGCAATAGAAAATTCCTTGTTGATGAGTTCGCCGAAAGAGTGCGCAATGGCTTTTATCTCTTTCAGCTTTATCCTAATCCAAGCTAGGGAATCTTCACTGGTGACTCTAGTGCTAGGAAGTGTGTAAAGCTTCCTTTTTAAGGCATCCCAGCGGTGTAACACTGGCTCCATCTCAAACCTTAGAACTTCAGCTGTTAGGCGGTGCTCCCAAAGGTCACCCTTCTCAAGGATCAAACGCTCGGATAGGTAGCTAAGACGACCAAATTCTTCGAGATGGCGATCTTCAAACTTCTTTCTGATCAACGCAGATGTTTTCCCGACCTTCTCCGCAATAACGTGCTCATGTGCACGTTGCCATTCAAACAAAAGACCCGAAGGATATTTCGAAGGATCATCATCAATCAATTTGTGGCAGTTCCCACATAGCCAAATTGCATTGCTGATTGAGCTACGGTCAACTGAAGTCATTGTCGATTCATAGCGGGCAGAGCCTGGATTAGCTCCATAAATATGAGCAGCTTCACCTACATTGACTGAATCATGCGGATCATCCGAGGGACCACTTGTAAGGGCGCCGCAGTCTGGATTGGCGCACTGATTGGCTGATCGTCTTGCAAGTGTTGCAATGACATTTTGTTTAAATCTATCGTCAGTTGCCATGCAGATGAGCGTTTTTATGTAGAAGGAGGCTGCAATATTTTGAATTTATTCAACTAATTGCAAAGTCTTTAAAACTAATGTGAAAAGTCACAACGTCCACCCATATTTAAGCATCATTTGGGTTTGGAACCTGATTTCGATGGCCGCCTTGCCTGACAAAGGCTTTAGAGAGGCAACTAGCCTCCCTGCCCGTAAAAATTTGCGATTTACTCCCTCGCTGCAAACTCCCGCATTTGCTGACGAATCGCCGTAGGCGCAGTATCCGCAATGCGCGCGGTACGGTCCTTGCCCATCTGCCGCGCCCGCTTCCAAATGTCTGGCATGTTGATGCGAATGGTTTGATCGGGGTTCTGCTCGTTCCACTGCGCCAAGCGTTCGCGCACACGGCGTACGCCCGCCTCGTCTTTCTCAAACAATGCCTTGGCCCACTGGGCGCGAATGTCGTTGCTTGTCTGGGTGTAGAAACCCTTGGCGCGCTGCATGAAGCTGTTGCTCTCCTGCACCTCGGCCACGCTGCGTGGCTGAAACCCAATCGCTTTCCACAGTGCTTCGTCCAAGCTGGTGTCGATAACTTTGTAGCCTTTGGAGTCCTTGTAGATACCGCTGGCCGCCATGTCGGCACCCTTGGCGGCATTACGCACGGCGTTGGGCATTACCTCCATGGCGCCGCGCCCAATGCTGGCAGCATCACGGTTGATGACACCCGACGCCACCGACTTGGCACCAGAGAAGCCGCGCGCCACAAGGTCTCCGGCTGGGCCCAGCATTTCCACCATGTCGCGGGTGTTCGACTGCTTGTTCAGCAGCAGGCCAGTACCGGGAATCAGATTGCCCATGCCCAAGCGGCCAGACACATCAATGGGTGCACCGGGCAAACCAGACAGGCCCGAATCCATGAACTCGGCCAGCTCGCCCCCTAGCACTTCGCGCATCAAGTCCTTGCGCCACTGTTTGGAACTGAGGTTGTAGCCCATCATCTGGCCCGCACCATCCACCAAGTCCTCCACATCTTCCACAAACGGCATGCCACCAGCGCCACCCATGAGCATCAGCATCAACATGGCCCAGCCCACGGCACGGCGGCCGGCCGCGCGCTCAGCACTGCCGGATTCACCGGCATTCCAGGTGCGGTGCATCAGCTCCAGAAAGCTGACCGAATACGTTTTGAAGGTGAACAAAGTGCCACCGATGGCACCACGTGCCCACTGGGGCTTGTTGGCCTTGGTGTACAAAAACTGGGTTTCCACCACTGCATCACGGGCGAACTGGGCGGGGCTGTCCATACCTCGATCGCGTGCCAGCCGGTAGGCCGCAATAAAGGTGCTACGGCGGTTGAACTGCTCTGCCAACGCAAAGGGCTGGCCCCATGCCACCTTGCCTTTTTCCCAAGCGTTGGACGCCGCGGCGCGTGCATCACCCAACTTGGTGCCGTCTCCAGTGCGAAGGCCGCCAGCACCACGGGCTTGTGCCATCAGCTGGTGGATTTCCTGCGGAGACACCACGCCATCGTCTTCGGCCATCTTCAAGGCATGGGCTAAATCTGCCTCGTACTTGTTGCCGCGCTTGACCATATCGCGCAGTGCGCCGCTCATGTACTTGCTGGCCTTTGCCATACCGCCGTACTGACTGAGCCAAGGCAGCGTCACCGCAAAAGGCTGGGTCATGTTGACGGCAGCAGAAGCCAGTGAGCCACCCAGGTACTGGGCAAACAGCATGCCGCGAATGGCTTGCCCTTCTTCCTGCGGGTCTTGGATGTAGCTGCGCAGCTTGGCGGCAATCTCTCCCAGCTCGCCCTCTTCCTTGTGCTTGGTGTTCAGGTCATTGATGGCCGTTTCCATCTTGCCCGCATTCAAACCGGTGGCCGACACACGCGCATTGGAATAAACAAACGATGCCAGCACCCGGCCTACGTCATCGCTGTAGCCCAGGATGCCTTTGCGGTGAATCAGCCGCTTCATGGCCGAATGGTTGTTCTTGGCCAGCTTCAGATACTCCTGAAACGCCTTGTCCTTTTCTTGGTTGCCCTCGGCATCCAGCCCCAGCATCGAGCCAAACAGTTCTGCAGTCTCGGGCGTGATGCCCGCCATCAGCTTGTGTTTGTGCTCGTTCATGGTGCCCTGTGTGATCTTGGCATCAGGGAACTCACGGCGCATGGCCTCCAGCATCTTGTGACTGTCGGCTTTGCTCTCAAACATGCCGTAATACAGCCGTTCTCCGTTTTGGTCCAGCACATCCAAGGTGTACTTGCCAAAGCGCTGCAGCGGCATGTAGCCATGGTCCATCAGCTCTTGGGCCTTGCTCAAGGTGGTGGACAGCTGCTGCATCTGCGTTGCCAGACGGTCGCGCGTGTCGGGGTACTGCTTGGCGCGGTGCTCCAGCTCGTCGTCCAGCAGCTTCCATGCCTCGGTCAGCGTTGGGGCATCCATCACGATGTCGCGCATGCCGTCCCAGTCACGGCCCAGCGTGCGCAGCATTTCTGCTCGAGCTGTAATGTCCAGCGACTTGTCCACGGTCGCGCGGGCTTCGTCGTACAGGCTGATTTGCTGGTCATTCAGGTTGAAGAACTCTTTCAACTCTTTATGATTGAAAGCAGCACCAGCTTTAAGAATCGTGCTCTCAAACTTTTGATTGATGATGGTTTCAAACTGATTCAGCTTCTTGCCTCGGTAGGCGGCCATCATTCGCGGATCGATCTTCTTGGCGGCCAGCAGCACCTCGGCTTTCTGGTCCACGGTCAGGCCTTGGTACTTGGCGCGCAGGGCATCCATGGGCATGGCCTTGCCGTGCTGATCGCGGCCCCAGTCCAGCGTGCCGCCAAACAAGGCTTTGCCAATGGCTTGGTTGTCGCCCACAGAAATGGCGCGCTTGCGGTTCTTGCCCACCATGTCGCCCACCGTCTCCACGCGGGGAATAAGGCGCGGGGCAACCTGGGCAGCCTGGTTTGCAACACTGGCCACATCGTCAATGAACTGCTGGGCGGACTCAAACACTGGCTTGAAAGCGGGGTAACGCTCTGAAACGTGGCGCATGGTGCCCACCGTCTTGTCCCACAAGGACACCTTGCCGGGGTGGGTCAAGGCGTCATGCGCCAGCTTCATGCCCTTGTCTTTGAGGTCTGCCAACTTGGAGCGGCTGAACATCGGCGCGTCGTTGTCATTCTTTGACGCTAGCGGTAAAATCACCTCGTCGCTTTGGCTCCTGGGATAAGGAGGGCTGTCTTTGACAGTTGACGCACTGGGCCCGGTGCGTTCCCAAAGCGCTTTTTCGTTTTTGAACTGATCACGACGAATCGGTGTTGCCGTCTTAATGTCGTAAAAGTCACCGTCTGCTGCTGGTTCCAGCGAAACGATCAGCATGCCTCGCGCCTCGTTGTCGATGACAACATCCAGAGCAGCCCCCCGCCCAGAGTAGATTTTGGTAAAGCCCTTTGCCACCTTGCTCACAAAGTCTTGAACATCGCTATACCCCATTGCCACAACGTCGCGGCCATGGCGCATTTCAATGTGCGTCAATCCCCAAGCCTCATTTCCTTGCCGCAAACGAATAGCGCCAGCCTGACGACGCATAGCCTTGCCCATCTCGGCGGAAATCTCGCCAAAGTCCAGTCCACCATCAGGGCTAGAGACGAAATCATCGGGCTTGCGGGCTGAGCGACTGAGCATTGGTTTGCCTTGCTCTAGTGCCGACACCTTGCCAGCGTCTCGCGAACTTGGTAAATTGGTTGCGTCTCCTGAATTGTTTGAGCCAGATCGCCCGGATGCTTTCGCATCAGCCCTGGAAACTCGATGATTCGGGAGACTTTCTTTTGTGGAAACCCTTTTATCGTCTGCCTGAGCGATGGGGGCAGCCTGACCGGAATTTTGTTCAGGTTTGCCAGCGTATAGGGGCTGTTGTCCGGTGACAGCTGAGCGGGGTTCGCTCCCGCTCCAGATGGCCTGCTTTCCTTCCATATTGCCAAGATCATTGGCACCATTCAGAATGGTTTGAGTGTCCGCACCCAATTCATCTCGAGAACGTGTAGCGTTGGATTGCGTAGCAGAGGACTGGGTCGCACCCCCCACCGATGCACCGGGCACTTTTTCATTTCCTGCTGTGAGCTTTGAACCTCCAGACATGACATTGCCCTGAGGGCCACCAGGCACTAAACTGGCGTTGTCATCCGCTCCCGTTGGGCTGCCTCTCTTTGTAGAGTCCCGATGTGTAGCCCGATCCAGTGATGGAACGGTGTCACCGGTGGCCACTGAGTCAGCAACCAGTCTTTCTCGGGAAAGTGTAGAGATGGCCTGCGTAGATGAGGGCGTATCAATTCCCGACCCCTCATGCGCCTGACTCACCCCTAATTCAGTCTCAACCCATGCGCGGGCTGGCATCAAGTAGTTGCTGATGATTTCCGCATCGGTCAGCTTCAGGCTCTGAAAGCCGGGCACGTTCTTGCGCAGCCAAGTGCGAATAGCCGCCACGGCGCGCTTGACGAACCCGATTTCAGGCGTGCTCTGCGCCATTTCGGCTAGCACTTCCTCTGCGGCAATACGGCGATCCTGCGTATTGCCTTCACGCAAACCGTATTCACGAATCTTGGCATTCACGTCTGCTTTACGCATCGTGGCAATCTGATTCAAGATGCCATCCAGTTCTTTGCCAAACACGCCGCGCAAGCCGTGGTGGCCTAGCGACTCATGGAATAGCACCCGCGCGGCATCGTTGGGTGTTTTAAGCTGGCTGGCCAGCAGATACACCTTGCCCTGGTGATAGAAGCCCTCAGGCTCACCACTGGCGCCCCCGCTGCGCTGGTTCTGGTCAGCGCGACGCACGGCTTCAGGAATGACAGGGTCGGCCATGTCATAAGCCAGCACCACCTCAGGCCCATTGGCCCATGTCTTGCGAATGGCGTCAGTAGTCCCCTTGACCTGTGCCACCGCACGTGCGCGCGCCATTTCAGACAAGACTGGCCGCCCTTCGTTCATCGTCTTCAAGAACCCTGGCACATCAAAGTCTTGCGAGCTTTCAGCGTCTGAACGGCGAAACAGCGCTTTACCTTGAGCCTCAGCAGATGCGCTTGGTGACTTCTTTACCGCCTCCAGCGCCTGCTCCACGGGTGCATCCAGCACGATGGCCTTCACGGGCTTGCCGTCTTCGGCTGCGGCCATGGCTTGGTGGTGGCCGTCAATGATGTGGCCATCCTTCGAGACGATTACGGCGCGATCCCCGGTGGCGCCCTTGGCCTTGGCCACCTTGGTGGGTGAATATTCAGCTTGGGTAGGCTTGAGCGAGGCCGCATCTACGGTCGTGGTTTCATGGGCAATGCCTTGGGCATTCAAGTGCTTGACCAACCCGCCATGTGACTGCGTGGGCACCTGGGGCATTTCAGCGCGCGGGATACCCAGCGTCCCGGTCTCTGGCGCGAAGGCCTGCATGTCGCTGGGAGCCTCTGCTTGGGGTGCCATCACCTCCATCAAAGCATCGCGGTGCTTTGGGTTCAGGTCTGCCCACGGTCGCGTGTGCACATTGCGTTTGGCGATGACATTCATCCCCTTCGCCTGGCCTGCAACTGCTTGGCGTTCTGCAGCGGTCATCCGTGTCCAGCTTTCACTGGCGTTCAACAACCGCTGGTGGCGCGCCTCTGAACTTTCACGGGCAATCTGGCGTGCGCGCTTTTCTCCCTGCGCAGTTGCAGGCGCAGGGACTGCAGATGTTCCTTGCGTCGCAGCCTGCGCGCTATCTTGAACGCCATGGTTTTCAGTCTGGGCGGGGCCATTGTTTACTCCTTGCGCTGCTGGCTGGACAGCTTGCGTTGCTCTTGCTTGCGGCGGTTGCGCGCGGCCTTGCTGGGCTTGATCGGTTTGAGTGCCATCTGTAATTGCTCCTTGGTTGATAGCTGTTTGCGCTTGTTCCGCGCGTGTTTGAATTGCTTTCTCAAGAGCTTTGGCACGCACGTGACGTGGCCCAAGGTCTGCTGCCAGAACCTGCAACTCTTCTGTGCTCAAGTCGTCTGTTTTCTTGCGGCGCAAGGCCTTCAGGTCATGCTTGGCAGCCAAAGCGGCAGCCGCATTACCCTGCTCCTGAATAGCCAGCTGCTCGTCGCGCGCAGCTTTGGCGCGGCCTTTGGCTTCACCAATGGCTTTGATGCGGCGCTGTTCATTGGCCTCACCCACATCAGCAGCACCGCCTTGGGCTGCGTGCTCCGGCAATGGCTTGGCGTTGGGTTTGTAGTTGCGGCTGGCCCAGTCGCGTGCCTGGGCATCTGCATCAGCGGCTTCACTGTTCAACTGGTCCATGCGCTGGCCAGGGTTCAGCAAATCCAGCTCTTGCTGCAGGGCATCACGCTGGCTGACAGCCTCCTGAGTCCAGCCCGTGGCGCGCCCCTGCTGACCCAGATAGTCCAGACGCTCCAGAATCTGCTGCTCGCGCGCCTGCCCCGAAACTTCGCCCGTATCGGCATCGACACCCTCTGTGGTCTTTGCTGATTGGGTTTGCTTTGTCGCGCTCTGCGCTTGCTGCTGGGCTGCAGCTACGGCTTGGAGTTGGTCGTTCAGGCCTGAGTCCACCGCCTGCGCAGCGGCTGCACTCAGTGTTCCATCGCTGGGATTAATACCCATCGCAGCGCTCTTGGAGAGAGGCGCGGCTTGCCCCATGGGCTGCATGGTTTGCTCGTCGGCCCCAACCACCGGCTGAGCAACCGGCTGCGCCTGCTCTTGGCCTTCAGGCATGGCCTCTGGCTGTACGACGGCATCAGGTGACAAGGCCTGTGAGGCATTGGCTTCACCATTTGCATGCTCAGCCGGTGCTTGGGTCTGCGCCTGAAACCCAGCCGCAGCACCCTCTCCAGATGTTGCTACTGGCTCCGCCATACCTGAAGCGTCCGAACTATTACCCGGCACTTCAGGATCCACACGGCCCGAACGATGACTGGCCTCTACCGCCCCCAGTCCACCTCCCAAAGGAGCTGCAGCCAAACCCTCCAACGTGGCTTGTCCGATCACACCCCGCATGGTTGCCGTGTCAAAGCCTTCACCCTGCTCAGCCAGATTAGAGGCAAGCCGCTCTTGGCCGCCTTGCACCGCTTCCATGGGCGCTTCTTTGGCCACACCAAGGGCTGCGCCCTTCGCAATCCCTGTTGCAGACGCCTCTGCAGCCTGCTTGGCAGCACCAGCTCCTGCCAAGCGCCGCACTGCAGCCTCAGCACCAGTTGAGCCAGCCAACATGCCCAGCCCAGCTCCTGCCGCAATGCTGCCAAGGTTGTCACCGCCGTATGACTGGGCAACATCTGCACGCTGCTCGGCCTGCTCTGGTGTGGCGCCAGCATCTAAATGCCGCCGCTCAACCGAGTCATAGATGCTGCCTTTGACTGCGCCAGCGCCCTGCACAGCACCAATCGCCAGTGGTGCCGCACGCGCCGCCAGTTGCGCTGCAGCACCAGTGCCGCCAGTCAGTGCCGCTGCAGCCAGAGTCGGCACTACCGAACCCACGGCATTCAGCGTGGTATCAATTGGGGCGTCAGCAAAGCTGCCTGCGTAGGCCTTCACCTCTTCCCAGGTACTGCCTGAATCTTCCGCCGCCTTGATCGTCTGGGCGCGCTCCTGCTTTTGCGCCTTGCGGTGGTCAGACTCCAGCCCCTCCGCTGTCTGGATACCTTTGTCCATCAGGCGCGAAACGGTGTTGTTCGCCCCAAAGGCATCCGACACCATCTTCACGCCTTGCGCCACCCCAGTGCCCAGTGCTATGGCCGAATCCCCCGCCGAACGTGCCAGCGATGGTGGCTCTGCCTCAACCAGTTTTGCACCTTGCTTCCACCAGTCCCCAGAAGCCTGTGCAGGTTTTGCTTCAGTCGCTGTGGGCTGGATTTCAGTGGCGCCCTGCTTCCACCATTCGTTGTCTTGTGCCATCCCCGCAGAATCGGGCAATGTGCACACATGTCTTAACCCTATCCGGGGGGATGCCCAAGCGCTGCCTTTTTACTAGCCGCTCAAAGATTGCTTTGAGAAGCTTTATCTGCTTCAATCAAATTGAACCCTGAAACCTCTTTGCGCTGGGCAGTTGTAGGCGCTTTGACGGTAGACCCTGTGGCAACGTAACCGGCCACGGCTTCACCGGGGTTCGCCTTAACAATAAAAAACCCGCCGAAGCGGGTCAGTCAAAAGCCCTCTAAAGAGGGCTTTGCTATTTCTGAAATGAGGTCACCCTTGCGGCCACTCTTGACTCTCACCTTCGTCAAAGAAAGCCGGAGGCAGCGTGACTTCTCCATCATCTAGGCCCCTAATTCTTGCAGCGATGTCTACAGGAATGGGGGCATCAAAGGAAACTAGATAGCCATAAATCAGGTCGTCATCACCAGCCATCTCTTCCACACTGGGTTCCAGAGAGATGTACTCTTCATAAGTGATGCCCAGAAAGTTGGCCACCTTCTGATCGTTTTCACGGTCCATCTGCTCTTCCAGTTGCCCATTGCTCATGACGGCTCCTTAGATGCTAGGTTGTGGAAAATAAATCCTAGCAGAACAATATTTCAGGGATCAACCCACTCGTAGAGCATTGATTTAAAAGACTTGCGTATGAACTTCTTTCGAACTGCCGTCGCGCTCACCTGTCTAGCAATTATTGGCTGCACGACCAGCACCAGCGCGCCACAACCACCAGCCGAAACGCGCGAGTGCATGCAGTACCGCGCCATGATGACTGCACCAATGCCACCGGATGCTATGGAGAGGTTGCGGCTAAAGTGCTTGGAGTCACGAGGGAAGTAACCCAACAAAAAAGCCCTCTAAAGAGAGCTTTTTCATTTAAGCATCACGCTTCCCTTATCGCAAAAACTCTTGAGCCTTTCGGCTGAGACTTACCTGCACTGATGCCGACTGATTGCTAATAGCGTAATAACCCGCCTGCAAAAAATCTTGCTCCAACTGCTTGATGGCAGCATCGACTTCTTTCTCGTTTGTTAGGCGCATCCTTGGATGCTCTGCGGCAATAGCTTTCAGCTCCGCAAATTTTGATTTCGCAAACTCTAGGTGCGAGACTTTGGACGCAGGGATAGCGGAGCTGCAAGCCAAACTAAGAGATTCGTTTAACTGCGCCTTTGCTGTGTACGCTTGCTGCTCTAGTTTTTCTAGCAGAGCGCCTCGCGCTTTGGCATTAAGAAACAGCCTGCGTAGCCATTCCAACATAAAGTCACCTCCAATAGCAGGCAACATCGTAGCGCAAGGCGTCACCCAAAGAAAAACCGCGTAGGTGGCGTTTGTCCTATTGGATTTGCTTGGCTACAGTCGCCCTATGCGCCACCTCTAAGCACTACTCATCGGCAGCGGACGGTAGAACGCCTTACCCCTTTTGATACTGCTTACCATCTGGCCCAACATACACAGAGCCAGCGGGCAGTGCATTGAGTTGCTCAGGTGTAGTTACCTTCACTGGGTCATTACCTGAGCTACTAGCTCCCAAGGGCGCGCCTGTGCGCAAATCCACAAGCTCTTCTTGCTCGCCAACCACACGGCCTTCTTTGTCGAGTGTTGGCACCTTGCGCTTCATGAAGTTGTTGCTCAAGTTGCGCTCTTCGCTTTTGCCAGTCAAAGCAGTTAAGCGGTTTCGAGCCGTGCCACGCGCCTCGTCCGTCTTGGCATCAAAGTACGCATCCTGTGCATCTTCAAGTCGCTGCGCTTGCCGTGTTTGAAAGCCGCGCGTTTCTTCCTCCCCCGCTAAGCGCCGGCCATCCATCGCCAAGCGCTGTGCTGACGTACGCTCTCCCATCGCCGCGCGCGTGTTGGAACCTGCTTGCTGCATCTGCTCGCGCGCCATGCCCGCATTCAGCCCCATGGTCTGCATGTCCAAGTCTGGCTGTTTGCCTTGCGCGGCCAAGTCAGCCCGCTCCGCATCAAGGTAGGCAATTTCGCTGGGGTTCTGTCCGTGGCGACGGCCTCCCCATCGTGGATCGTTCGTGATTGAACTGGCACGTGTCCGCATGTTCTCCAGGCGCTTGCGGGCTGAATAGTCATTGCCACTGTGCGCCACCGTGGGCGCGCGAAACTGCTGCGTAGCTGCAGGCAACCCACGCGACTGCTCAGACAGAACCCGCCCCAAACTAGCCTGCTGCGAACGCTGGGCCAGCGCATCGGCGGCTGCCATGTTCTGCGCAGAAGGCAAACCGCGCGGCTGAGTTCCCGTTGTGGCGCCCACAGCACTATCCGAGTAGCTGTTGCCGCTGCGAAAAATGCCCGGTGCAATCTCACGCGCGCTCTGCTGGGTTGATGTTGGCGCGGGTGCACTGGGGTTTGCCGGTGCAGGATTGAGCAAACCTCTGCCACCACCAGCCGCAGATACCGGTGTTGATTGTGTCGATGTGGCCGGTGCTGATGCAGGTGCTGATGCAGGTGCTTGGGGTTGATTGCCCACAACACCATCCCACGCACGACCACCAGCATCCACCCACGGGCGCGTCACATTGTCCGCGGCGCTCAACACTGTGACACCCAGCCCTTCAGCTGCTGTACGAACGCCAGAACCAACGGCGCCGGCATAGTCACCGCTGTTCCAACGGTTGGACATATCTTGTGCACGGTCTGCAAAGTAAAGGCCACGCGCACTGGCTGGCGGCTGGCTTTGGGGCTGAGCGGGTTGTCTGGTGGCTGCTGGTGTCGCATCTTGCGGACGGCCACTTTCCAGCGCGTTTGCGCCAGCTCCTGCACCAGAGCCCGCGCGCGTGGCTGCAGCCAGTGCATTGGCTTGCGCGCCTTCTTGCAAAGCAGCATTCACCCCTGGCAGGGCTGCAGTTGGAGCATTACCAAGGCGCGGGATAGTGTTCGCATACGTGGTGGCACCTGGGCCCATGCCAGAGATAAAGTCCGCTGCAGGAGCTGCTTTGGCTGCAGCACCCGCCAGCAATGGCGTATTACCTACCTGTTGGGCCACCTTTGCTGCAGTCTGTGCACCACGTAAGCCCACACTGGCCACAGTGCCCATACCGCCCAATGCATTGGCAGCGTTGTTCACATTACGAGAAAGCTCCGAAGACTGGCTACCATCGCTCGGTGGAGCCTTGATGTCTACTCCGGGGATCTGGCTGATTGCGGTGTTGCGCTTTTCTTCAGCGCCGACAACTCCACCACCATTGAAGAACTGACGGGGTTCACCTTCGTGCATTTGCTGCACTCCAGGTGCAAAGCCGCGCGCAGGCAAAGGTGTGTGCGTGGCGTCTTTCATCTGCTCCAGCGTCTGCACACCAATGGCATGGACCTGCTCGGGTGGCAGCTTAAATTCCCCGTTGGACAAATTCACAGGCACATCACCAGAGCTGCCCATCGATGCCAGCTGCTGCTCCCCAATCGCCTGTGTGCTGTCGGTGGGCATGATGTAGGTGCCCTTGGCAACCTTGTCAGGGACTTCATCGGATGTACCTGTGCCGGGACCGCGCACAGGGCCACCCTTGGGGAATCGTTTCTTGTTGCTGGCGTCTTGCGCCGGTTGAAAGCCTCGCATAGAGCCTCCTTTGATAGCTTGGAGCCATTGTTGAAGCTGCCCAGCGATACCCGAAACCCTATGCAGGCATAGGTCAGGGCAGAATCAACATGGTGGTGTGTGGCGTGTCTTCGCGGGTGTCCCTGCGCAGGTCACTATCTGGCAGGCGGCCAAAGTAGGCAGTGAAAGCAGCCTCGGCCGTATTTGCGCGGTTGGGGTCAAAGTTATTTGAGTCGGGTTGACTGAAAGCCTTGTGCAAGACCCAGTACACCAAGTGCTGGTGGCTGGCGCGATGGATTTCAGGCTCGTCGCGTTCTTCCCGGATAAGCCGACACATGGGCAGTCGGTAACCCTCCAGCTGAAGAAAGGCCCCGGTCCCAAAAGTACCCACCACCCGCAGTTTGGTTTCACCTTGCACCACCCAGCGCGCGGGACCACTGAAGCTACGCCAGTTGTTGACCTCTGCCTCCAGCCAATCCCGCGAAACAATCTTCAGCTGCGTTGGCGCGCTCTGGCCCTCACTATTCAAGTAGACACTTGCCACCTCGTACAGAGACGAATGAATGCTGTATGAGTGTTCACCGGCTACCAGATTGATGCGGCAAACGGCGTCGTTACTGTCTTCAAACAGCAAACGACCGCGAATGCAGGCCTGTTCCTGAGCATCGTTAAACCAGTCCTTGACGGCTTCATCGGGCCACAAGAAAGGCTCTACGGTGTCTGCAGCTTCAGACCGAAAGCGCCGAATCAGTTCTTTGAGGTTCATGATCAAGGCATGCCGTACTGGTCAACAAAGCCCTTGGCCATATCGCGCGCCTTGGCTACACCCAGATTGCCGGGGATCTTTTGCTTGTAGGTGTCCTGGGCCCAATTGATCAAGCCTTGGCGATCCATCTTCTCCAACTGTTCAAGCAGCGCATAGCGTGCATCTTCTTTGGCGCGTTCGTCGCTTTGCTGCTGATCCTGTTTCTCCAACAATGCGGCAGTGTCGTCCTTGTTGGGCTCTTGCGAAGTGGTTGCGGGTGCAATCACAGCAGCTGCAGGCGCCTGCGCTATTTCGCTCTTGGCTGCATCTTCTTCTTGGAAAACGTCTGAATGCCGCAGAAAGCGCGCAGCAAGTGCAGACGGCAGGGCGCGAGTCTGTCCAGGCGTGAACGTCAGGCCGGTGCGGTACATACGGTCCTTGTAGGGGTCGTCCTTGCCTACGTAAGTGACTGCTACGGTGCTCTCAGTGGTCATGATTTGTGTTTCCGTCTATTGATGGACAGAGTGAGGCCGAAGCCCCACCCTGCTTATGAGCTGGGCTCTATCAGCGTGGACCCATGCGCTCGCCCTGCACCGTGAAATCGATGCGCGAGGCTTTGGCATTGGCTGCACCAGCGATGGTCAGCACCAAGTAGGCCGCTTTGGGCAACTTGACCAGCGGTTTGGCACTGTTGGCGCGCAGGCGGGCAGCAGCAGCCAAATTCAGGCCTGCACCGAAGTAAGCCGCGTCTTGGGGCACTGCCGCGTTGTCCACGCCATCAACGTACTCAAAGCCCAGCGAGCCGGTGACGTTCGCGGTCATGCCTGTAGAGACAATGGCTTGCGCGTCTTCCAAGAACATGCCCTCGGGGAGCTTTTCGAGGACAACTTTGTCGCCAACAGCCAGTGCAACGGATTGATCAGCACCGATCACCTTGCCATCCGCATCCGTTTGCAGCGTGGCACGGTAGGTAGTGAGATTGCCGTGTGTGACCATGCCGCCAAACTGCTGCTCACCGATAAATTTTTTCTTGATGGTTGCCATGTCGGCCTCCAGAGATTGGGTGAAAGGACAAGGGCCAGCCGCGCGTTGGGGCTGGCCCTTGAGTCATCAGCCGCGTGGCTTGATGATCTTGACGGCGGTATCCAGTACCGTCACACCGTGGTCGGTGAACTCTGTGTGGTCGCCATGGTCCACTGCAAAGCGGATCTTGGACATACCCAAGATGGCACCGATGGCCAGTTCCATCTTGTCGTCGAAGTCATCGCCCGCTTCTTTCCAGAAGAAGGGGATGCCCGAGTGCTCAGAGGCACCAAAAGCCATTGCCAAAGCTTGGCCGCCCAGCAACAAACCACGATCCACCGCGAACTTGTCACCAAACGATTCTGGAACCTTGCAAACAGATTCAGCTTCGTTGTCGTAGGCGGCGCAGTACTTGATTTCGTCGCCCGCATAGAAGCGGATGGGCTTGGGATTCTTGAGGATCAAAATGCCGTTCCACAGGCCCGCATCGCCCAAGAACAACGGATGATCCTTAGCCAAGCGAGCGCGCGCGCTGGCATTCGCCTGGAATGCACGGAATGCAGGGTCAGTTGCGAACTGGCTGTACTGCGCTGGCGATGCCAAGTAAACACGGATAGGGCTATCGGTGGCTGCTTGGTCGTTGTCGAACTCCACGGGTGGTGGGGGCAGCGGGATGCTGTCGCTCCACTCACGCACAGCATCCAGAACATCCATGCTCAGGCCATCGGTGGAACTGATCACCAGCTCCCCGGCATTCGCCTTCAGCTCACCAACGGAACCGGCCCCGGCTACCAAGTGGCGGTTCTTGGTGGGTGCCTTCACGGGGTTGACCATGATTTCCGCAAATTTCTCGTGCGTGTTTACAGGCACAGTCCACTCGATACGGTGGTCATGAAAGCCTCGCGCGCCCGACAAATGCACCAGCGTGGATTGATCCAAGTACTGGTTCATCAGCTTTTGACCCTTGGGACGGCCCATGCGGCGCATGTCGTAGGGGCTGCGAATCTGCGTCATGGTGTTACCCATGTCGATCACAAAGCGCGCTTGGTTCACGCGCAGACGGTCCTCTGAAAAGGACATGCCCACGCCTTTACCCTTGGCATAGGAGCTACCCATGATGGGATAGGCACCAATGGGGTTGTCCAAGTGGAAGGTAACTTCGTCACCCTTGTTCTTGGTCAGGTTGTCACAGCGCACGATGGGCATGGATGCCTTGGACTGATTGCCCTTGGCACCAGCCACTGCAGCATCCACCTTCGGCATGGAGCCGGTGAGGTGGCGCATCTGGGTGTTGCGCTGGGTGGCAGTGTGAAAAACACCGACTGCCTGCTGGATCATTGCGCCCTTGGCGCCGGATGAGACGTTGGTTTTGGTATCCACGCCGATCTCCTTAAATTTGACGGTTCAGCCATGCCTCGATCTGCGCAGGCGTCATGTCTTGTGTCGCATGCATCATTTCTTGGCCGGACATATCCGCTGTGCGGTCCAAGACCGAAGCGCCCGCAGCGTGACCACCAGGAATACTGGATAGGCTCGATGGGGGTTCGGTCTTGGTGTCCGCAATCGCGGCGCTGGCTGCTTCCTTTGTGGTGGTTGCAGCGGTTTGGTTGGACTTCGGTGCCGTCGCCTGCTTGAAGGCGTCGAAAACTTCCACGATCTGCTCGGCGGTGCCACCTGTTTCGGAGTCAAACAGACCCCAGTAGGTGGCGCGCACTGCACTGGGTTGAGCGTCTACCCACGTTTTGAACTCGGTGCTTTGGGCAATCGAGTCCGCATCGGGGTGCTTGCCATAGATGCTGTCGTAATGGGCATCCGCAGCGGTTTGCTCGCGCGCCTGCTTCAGTGGGGCCAATTCCTTGGCTACCTCGGCAAGCACCTCAGCTCGAATGCTTGCGCGTTCGGCCTGAATGAGTTGCTGGCTGTACGCCTTAATGCCCTTTTTCAAGTCATCTTCGGAGAAGTCGCCAAAGAGATCCGCATCCGCGCCCGCTTCAATGGCTTCCTCTGCAGCAGCCACCATCTTGTCGGTCTTGGTTGGGGCTTCTCCGGCAGCTGCTCGCGCCTGTGCCTGAGCCTGAAGCTCTCCCAACTGCTGCAAAGCGGCTGCTTCACGTGCGGCTAGGGCTTCGGCCTGTGCTTTCCAGTGCTGCTCACCGTTGCGGGCCTCCACCAGCTTTTCATAGGGGATGGTGTGTTTGCCATCGCGCGCCAGCAGCACATTTTTGGCGGGATCTTCCGCGCTGGTTGTGGTGCCTGCGTCCGTGCTGGTTTCGACTGCAGCAGCAGCTTGCTTGCCTGCTTGATCGTCTGTGGCGGTGGATGTGTCAACCGTTGCAGTGGTGATCGCGGGCGCGCCACCTGTTTCCGCACCAGCTGGTGGCGCGGTATCGCCCTGCTCGGCCGCCAAAGCCGCCAAAGCCTGCTCCGGCGTCAACGCGCCGTCAATGTTGGAATAGTCGAAGTCTTGTGATGTCGTCATGCCTGTACCCGCCACATATCGCCGTGGCCGCAAGGGCCAGCAATCCGGTGCATGCGTTTGTCGCGCTTGCTCCATCTGCTAGGTAATCCGTAGCGTTGTGACGCACTACGGGCTTCGCTGGGCGCTCGCGCGCTTTGCTTGAGGCAAGTGTCAAAACATGAGTGAATTTCTCTAAACCCTATACCGGGCGCACAACAAAAAGCCACCTCAGAGGGCGGCTGTAAGGTGTGGTGGTGACTAAGCCAAGTTGTCGGCTGTCGTTGGGGTCTCTATGCCATTCATCCCCTGTGGTGCATCCTGTGGCACTGGTGGGAAGCCGGGGCTGGTGTTCTGTCGCACCTCGGTGGTGGTGGCCTCTTCTGCCTGGGGCGCGCCCTCTGGCCCTTGGCCTTGGATGTAGGGGCTCTTGATGTTCATGGCCGCCGTCTCTGCTGGTGTCGGGAAATTGGGATCGTCGCCGCCTGGGTTGGGCGCTTGGTAGCCCTGGCCCTGCATGATGGCGTCGGCAATTGGCGCGATCATCGGCATCTGAGCCACCTGCGCGCCGGCCTGCATGGAGCTGAAAGCCGACTGCACGCCTACCAGGACTGCCTCGCGCACAAGCTTCTGAATCTGCGCGTCCGTCAGCTTCTCCTTCATGTCCAGCTCGCGCGCCTTCAGGTCATTGCCCGCTTCCTTGAGTGCCTGAGTCACCGCCTGCTGAATACGCAACTCCACCTGTTCAGGTGTTTCTTGGGCACCAGCAGCGCGCAGTACCTCTACCAGCTCGCGTTTGAATGGCACGTCCATCAACGAAGCCATGAGCGGCATGCACACTGCCTGGAACTGCGGTGGCATGGCCTTGACCACTTCGCCCATGACCCTAAGTTGCTGGCCGCGATAGGTTGAGCTGCTGGGCACATCCTCCAGGCCGACCATCAGCCGGGTGCGCTGCAGGTCGTTGGACAGATACGGGTAACCGTGCTCGTCAGTCTCAGGCTTATTGATGATCACGGTGCGATCAGCGCGCACTGCATCGCCCTCAATAATCACTTCTTCGACGTTCTTGCCCATGCCCTGCACCAGCATGGACATAAGCATTTCACCCACTTGGGTGCGCCCGCGCTTGAAGTTGCCCATCATGTGTGCCAAAGACTGGTTGGCCTGCTCCACCTGTGTCTGCTCCTGCACGCCACTGTTAGCGGTGCCACGCCGCCCTGCAAAGGCTCCAGCTGCTGCAGGATTGACGCGCTCGATAGCTTGACGCGCGTTCTGAAGCATTTCAAGCTGCTGGCCAGTCAGTTGGTAGTCTCGCTCCACCTTGAACACAGCACCGTTTTGCGACATCACGGCGGGGTTGAGCACAATGTCCGCATCCAGCCGCCCCACGGTACGGCGGAATTGATCATCTTCCATCGCCACTGCACCCTTGGTACGGGTGACCCGATACGCACTCATTGCCCAGCGCAATCGACTGTTGCCACTGTTCAAGGTGTCCTGCTGGTCGATCATGTTGCGGATGTAGCCGAATGGAACACGCGTGTTTTCCTCCCGGAAGCCCCAGAAGGGTACGTAGGGGAAGTATTTGTGTGCGTATGGCGTTGGGCCATCAAACAGCACGTGTGGGCCAAGCCAGTAACTGCGGCGTACCTTGGCAACCACTGCACGGCGGTATTCCACCAACTTGTTTGCAATGGCATGCACATGGGCCGGGTTGTTCTCGTCGTACTCCACCACTCGCCCGTCGCGCGCCTTCAGCACCAGCACATCATTCCAGCGGCGATACCACAACTCAGATACGCACACCTCTTTGTTGAAGGGGTTAAACCAGCGATCTTCAGAGACTGTCCAGCTGCGCGCCACATCAAAAGCCCGGTTCATGCCGGTGCTGGCACCACCTTGCCCCATGGAGTCGTACTCACTCCACCAGCCAATGCCTGCCTTGCCAAAACGGCGAATCAGCTCCGCATGCTCTGAAAACACACGCGCCAAGCGGCTGGGGTGCATCCAGCGCTGCCGACGCAGCCAGCGCGCATCGCTCAGATCATCCTCTTGGCTGGCCCAGTCCCAATGGATCTCGTTGCGGTTGGTCGCTGAACACTTGTACGGGTAGGCAAACGGGTCATCGGCCTTGCTGACCTCCACCCAGCCCAAGCCCACACCAATCTGTGGATAGAAGGCCTTGCCACAGGCATCGTCGGCCTTACTGTGTCGCTCCGCTTCATTGAGCTTGAAGTTGATGGCGTCTGCCACGTCCTGGCCGCCCGGTTGCCCGTTGGCTGTCACGCGCCAGTCTGTGCGGTTGGACTCTTCAAAGCCGCGAATGCCTTCCAATGCTGCCCCAATCAGGTTCTCTTTAGATGGCGGAATGCCCAGCTTGCGCTGTGCCTCCAGCAGCTCGGTGCGCAGTTGGTTGCCCTCGGCATAGTCCATTTCACGGTCAGCGATAGGCCGCCACTCGCGCGGCTGGTTATCGATTTCTTCATGGATCTCGCTGTATTCGGCCAGCGAAAGCGGCACATCACCATCTGGCGTGTCCACGGGATCAATGTCAGTCTGTGTGTCTCGCATGGTGTGCGTCCTCAGTAATAGGCAGGTTCCGGGGCTTCTTGGTAGCCCTTGTCGTTGGTCAGTGAATCAAGCAAGCCTTGCTCTTTGGCTTGGGCCCATTGGCGGATGGCGTCAGCGGCTTCGGAGCACCCGTTGGACTTTTCAGGTGTGCTGTCAAGGAATCGGTTATCGGCTGTGCTCCACTTTTTCTTGTAGTTGGTCAACCGTTCGATGCCTTCTTTGGTTCCATCCAGATCGAACCACGCAGACTTGATGTGCTTACGGGTCTGATAGATGCCAGTCATCAACTCGGAAATTGGGGGAACCACATAAAAGGTATGGCCTGGCAGCAGATCCATCAGCATTTCGCGCACTGAGTTGTTCGTGACACTGAGCTTTTTCGCATTTGCATCGTGTGGCAGGAAGTGCCCGCCATACAGATAGCCACGGCGCTGCAGCTCAGCGGCATAGGCGCGCAAGTCCACGTTGTGGTCTTCAAAGTAGCCAATGAAACGGTCTTCGTTGTGAAGGCGCTGCATAAACCAGATAGCGGTGCCGTCTTTGCGGCCGATGTCCCAGAAGGTGTACACCGGCAGATCCAGCGTAGGCACTTGGGTGATGCCTCCGCGCTTGCGGATGTAGGCCAGCTCTTTGGCGTAGTAGTTGCCCAGTGTGGATACCTGGAATGCTTCGGCGGGCGTGCTGGGATACTCACGCCACATCCGTTCCTCGGCACCCGGGAAGTCGTTGCGCTGCTTTTCCGCATACCAGGCACGCTGGCCTGCATCAATGGTGCTCTCGCACTGTTCTTCTATCTCGTTGAAGTAGTCGTGCAGCTCGCTGCTGATTGCTACTCCGGCAGGGTCCATGGTGTAGCTTGGGTCTTGCCACCATGCATAGAAGTGAAAACGGTACTGGCTTCGCGTCAGCTTGCCCGCCCCAGCCACCAAGGCTTGGGCGCGCTGGCACATCTTGTAGAACTCGCCGTCCGTGCCCTCGGCGGTGGACTCCACCACGATAATCCCGGACTGCGGTACGGCCTGGAATGAGCCTGTAACAACTTCCTCGGCTTTGTGTGGGAACTTCGCGCAAATCTTGCCGAATTCAGAGACGTGCAGGCGGTGGATGGTGCCGCCGCGCACGGATGTGGCCACACGAATGGAACTATTGTTGTGCGCGAACAGCAGTTCCTTGGTGCTGGCTCTGGCAAGGGGAAAACGCTCTCGGATTTCCTCGGGCAGATGGTCATAGGCAAACACCACCTTGTCGCGGAAGATGGATTCAGCAGTTTCCCGGTCTTGGGCAATCATGCCGCACCGCTGGTTGCCATTGAAAAGCGCATGATCCAGCCACATGATGGCAATCAGCGTGGTGAAACCCAGCTGGCGCGCTTTCAGGATCAGGTTGCGATGCCACAGGCGGCGAATGAAACGCTTTTGGGCGCGATTCGGCCTGAACGGCTGCACAAAGCTGTCGCCCTCGTCCAGCTCGTTGCCGTTCTCGTCCTTGGTCGGCTCGCCTTTAACAATGATCTGATACAGACACCCACTAAACAGCCTCCACTCAGGATCACGCAGGCACCGCTCTAACTCGGCCTCGTCGGTGGGCAGCTGGTTGGATGGCACCCAATGGGACAAGTGGCCGGATTTTCGACGTTTGCCGCCCTTGTCCCACTGTGTGTCGAGCTGGCTATCTACCGGGCTGGCGTGGTCAACATCGATCACGCCGTCGTCATCGGCCAGACGGCCCGACTCAACGCTTAAAGGCGCGCTGGCTTTCTGACGCTTAATCGTCTTCGCCATCGTCATTCTCACGTGGCATCAGCGTATTGGCGCGCGCTGGCTGCTGGTTGGCCTCTGGATCATCCAGCACGGGCGTAAAGCCGTTGGTGCTGGAATTGGTGATGCGCTGCAGCAGTGAAGCCAGCGGATCAACCTTCTGTTTGTTGTCTGCCTCGTACAAGCCCAAGTGCTTCCACAGCTTCTCTGCAAACGCTTCCTTGCTGTGAGTCAGCACCTGAATGCCGTCCTTGGTGCGTTTGACACCCGCATACAGCATTGCAGCTGCAGGGCTCAGGTTGCGGGTGTCTTTGATCACATCGCGTGCATAGCCATCACCACGGCACGATGTGCACTCTGGATGTGGTGGGCGCAGTGGGTTGTAGCCAATGCCGCCCTTTTCATCGAACTCTTCGTCCTTGTGCAGCTTTCCAATGCGCTGATCCACAATGTGGCGCTCACGGTCGGCGTTGAACTCAGCCACTGTGCGCTGGTACTTGAAGCCTTCGCCCCAGCAGTGACGGCAGCAGCCAACACGAATCTCAACCAGCTCGCGCTCGTCGGCAAAGGCAATCAGCCAAGCCTGTTTGAGAATTGCATCAGCTGTGATCTGCGTTCGCTCCTGCTGCTGCCTTCTGGCTTCTGCGATTGCGAGCTGCAGGTAAGGTTTGGACAGGTTCTCATGCGCCATCTGCTTGGCGGTGTCTGGGCTGTATCCGGCACGAATCGCAGCTTGGGCGCCATTCAGATCAACTAGGTATTCATCAACAAACTTCTGTTGCTTTGGCGTCAACCCTATTTGCGGTGGCTCTTTAACGCTCTCTTTTTTTACTTTTGGTACTGACTTGACCGCCACACGCTTTGCAGGAACCTTCTTGAGTGCTGGTGCTTTGGGTTTGGCTTTGACCACAGCTTTTGCGGCTGGATTCGCTGGGGTTTTACGCGCAGGCGTGGCTTTGCCTGCAACCTTCTTGACGGCTGCAGGCTTGGGTGCTGGGGTGGTCTTGCGGGGAACAGGCTTCTTGCCTGCAGGTTCTTTGGCCATGCGCGCCAATGTGCTTGTGAGCGGGCAATTGCCAAAACCCTATGCTGGGAAGTCTCAGGGCAACAAAAAACCGCCCGAAGGCGGTTGCGATGCGCTGTCTCCATTTATTCACATCAAAGCAAAAGGCTTCCTTGCTTTTCATTGACTCTGTGAGCCTTGTGCGCTTTAAGTTCACGCTCCAGCTTCTCCACCTTTGCCGCCAGCTCAGTGGCAAGGAAAAGATGCTGGTTGGTGCTCTGAATCATCACAGCTGTGGCTGCAGCCCCCATTGATAGCTCTGCCAGAGTACGCGCCTCTTGGGGGCTGAGCGTTATCACATCGTCCCCGATGTCGTACACCACGGCTCCGTTCGGTAAAACGGTTTTGCTGATCGTTCGCGGTTCTGGAAAATTCTCCACCAGCTCATAGATTCCACGCAGCAGGCGCTTTAGCTTTCCGTCATCCACCAGCGTGCGCAGACGGTCATCGACCACTGACAACTTCAGTCCCGTCAGCTCTGCCACTGTTTCGCGCGTGGCAATTTGCTCCACAGCTCGAAGCTCACGCACAGCCTCAAACACGCGCTGTTTGCTGGGTATCAGCTTTGCAGGTTCTTCTGCGTGCTCTAGGGTGTTTGTGTCTTGCATAAGTGCTTGCACCTTCATTCTTTCCACAATGGCAAATTCTTGGGCCACAGTCCCGCGTCACGTATAGCTTTGCGGGTGGCTGCGGCCATGGCGCGCCCTAGTTCCACGTGTGCATCACGCCCACCATCAATCAGGCTGTACTGGTCAAAGGCGTAGTGGCAGCCTTGCTGCCCCATGTCGTCCACACACAAAGGCATGGCGCGGCGGTCATCCACCTTCAGGCCCATGCCCTTGCCTTCGTTCTCATGGGCATGGTTACTGCGGCCCTCGCGCCCACACCAGCAACAGCGCATGTCGGCAACCAAGCGGCGGTAGCCTTCATGGCGAATGGCGCATTCCTTGACTATGGCCGTGCAGCTGGGCGCGTCCGTGCTGACCAAGGCAGCCACACCGACCAGCGCCACCAGCTCGCGCGTCTCGCGGGCACTAGCCATCTGACGGGCGGCGCGGGCAGCATGGCGGTCTTCGTCCT